>Ga0315553_10000171_pt1 | contig 57011 bp, 48 predicted proteins | sample SalMarSW160140MG_FD_203099 | JGI IMG/M metagenome (GOLD analysis project Ga0315553, IMG submission 203099) | Salt marsh sediment microbial communities from the Plum Island Ecosystem LTER, Massachusetts, United States - Salt Marsh Sediment SW1601-40 ...
GTGCGCCGCGTATTGCAGCAGTTGCGATGATCTTCGACACTTCAACTCTCCTTCTCGATGTCTCTGTCAAACAAGTCGAACAGAATTCATGCCTTTCCAGCGCTCTTGGTCGCCAAGCCGAGAGTTGCACCCGTTAGTTTCCGTCTGCACTCCGGACACAGCCGCGCGCGCTGCCGAAGCTCTTCCCAATCGACCCTCAATTTCTTAAAGATCTCCTCGGCGACGGGCACACTCACGATGCGCCTTCCGCACTGCTCGCAAGTGAGCAGCTTGGCCCGCGTCTTGAACGGGGATATCTCGATCTCGTTCGTGTCCTCGTGAATCCTTATCTGGATCGTCCCGACCGGGCAGACGGCGGCGCACGCCCCGCAGCCGATGCAGTCTTCCGCCGGCTGCCGGAAGGGGGCTGCGACAGCCCGGTCCGGCCCGCGCCCGGCGAAACCGATCGCCGCCCGGCCCAGCACCTCCTCGCACACCGCCGTGCACAGTCCGCAGAGGATGCAATCCCGCTGGCTCTGGGTGACCGTGGGGTACGGCGTCCCGTCCACCCCCATGCGACGGGCCAGCTCTCTCAGCGCCTTGCTCTCCGGCGCTCGCGCCAGCAAGAGCTTCATCACGCCCCGGCGCGCCCGCACGGCCCGCTCGCTCGACACGCTGACCACGATGTCCCGGCGGACCGGGTAGTTGCACGAGGTCACCAATTGCTTCCAGTCGCCGCGGTCCAGCTCGACCATGCAGAGCCGGCACACCGCCGGGGGCGAGATGGCGGGGTGATAGCACAAGGTGGGAATCCAGATCCCCAGCTTGTTGGCGGCGTCGAGAATGGTGGCGCCCGTTTCCACCTCAACCGGAACGCCGTCGATGGTCACTGTCGGCACGAACGGTTCTCCGTCACACTTTCAGCACCGCGGTGAACGGGCACTTGTCAAAGCACGTTCCACACCGGGTGCACTTCTCCTGGTCGATCACGTAAGCTGCTTTCTTCTCGCCGGAAATCGCCTGCTCCGGGCAGTTCTTGGCACACACGCCGCAGCCCTTGCACGCCTCGGGGTCGATCTCGTACAGGAACAGCCCGCGGCAGACCTTGGCCGGGCAGCGTTGCTCCAGGATATGCGCGTCGTATTCGCCGCGGAAGTAACGTATGGTGGACATCACCGGGTTGGCGGCCGTCTTGCCGAGCGCGCACAGGGAGGTCCCCTCCAGGAGCTCGGCCAGCTCTTCGAGCCGCTCGACATCGCCCGGTTGGCCCTCACCGTGGGTGATGCGGTCGACGATGTAGCGCATTTGGGCGATGCCCTCGCGGCAGGGGGTGCACTTGCCGCAGGACTCGTCCTGGAGGAAATCGAGGAAGTACTTGGCGATGTTGACCATGCACGTGTCTTCGTCCATCACGATCATGCCGCCGGACCCCATCATCGAGCCCAGCTCGGTAAGCTGGTCGAAGTCCACCTTCGCATCGAGGTGCTTGGCGGGGATGCAGCCGCCGGAGGGCCCGCCCGTCTGCACGGCCTTGAAGGCCTTGCCGTCGCCGACGCCGCCCCCGATGTCCTCGATGATCTGACGGAGCGTGATGCCCATGGGCACCTCGACGAGACCAGTGTTGACGACCTTGCCCACCAGGCAGAACACCTTCGTTCCCTTGGAGCGCTCCGTGCCGATGGCGGCGAACCAGTCACTGCCCCGGTTGATGATCGCCGGGACGTTGGCCCACGTCTCGACGTTGTTGAGGTCGGTGGGCTTTTCCCACAGCCCGCTCTCGACGGTGTGAACGTACTTGGCCCTTGGCTCTCCGGGCCGGCCCTCGAGCGAGGCCATCAGGGCGGTGGACTCACCGCACACGAACGCGCCGCCGCCCCGGTTGATACGGATGTCGAAGGAGAAGCCGCTTCCCAGGATGTCCTCACCGAGCAACCCCATGTCGCGGGCCCGCTCGATCGCACCCCTGAGCCGCTCGACCGAAAGCGGGTACTCGTTCCGCACGTAGATGTAGCCCTGTGACGAGCCGATGGCGTAGGCGCCGATGACCATCCCCTCAAGGACGACGTGCGGATTGCCCTCCATTACGGCCCGGTCCATGAACGCGCCGGGGTCTCCCTCGTCGCCGTTGCAGATGACGTACTTGGGCGAGCCCTCGGCGTCGCGGCACGAGCGCCATTTGCGCCCCGTCGGGAAGCCGCCCCCGCCTCGGCCCCGAAGCCCCGAACGCTCGACCTCGGAGAGGACCTCGTCCGGGGTCATCGAGCTCAGGGCCTTGGCCAAGGCCGCATAGCCGCCGGCCTCGATGTAGTCCTCGATGCTGGTCGGATCGATCACGCCGTTCTGAGCCAGTGCGATCCGCTGCTGAGCCTTGTAGAAGCCGACCTCGTCGGCGGTCGTCGCCTTTTCGCCGGTCGCAGGGTCCTCGTAAAGAAGGCGCTCGATCACCCGGCCGCCCAGCACGGTCTCGCGGAAGATCTCCGCGACGTCGGGCTCTTCGACCCGCTGGTAAAAGATGTCTCCAGGCTGCACAATCACGATGGGCCCGCGCTCGCAGAGCCCGTGACACCCGACGCCCTTGGCCTCGACCTCCACGTCTGCCTCGGCCTCCCCCACCGCCTGAACAAACAGGTCGTACAATTTGGTCGAGCCCTTGGCCGCACAACCGGGCCCGATGCAGACCCGCACGCATTTCGCCGAGGGGTCCCTCCGCCCGCGCAGCTCGGCTCGCACGCGGGCAAGATCCGCAGCACTGCTAAGCCGCTTGGTTTCGAGCACGGTCACGCTTCAGCTTCCCCCTCGGTTGATTCTTTCTCCGGCGGAAGCCCGGACAGAACACCCAGCGCCGATTCGACAGTCACCTCGTTGTGATATTCGCCGTCGACGATCATCACCGGCGCCACGGCGCACGCGCCCAGGCAGTTCACCAGTTGCAGTGAGAACAGCCCGTCGGGGGTTGTCCCCCCTCGCTCGACCTGGAACTCCTTGCAGATCGCTTCCGAGATCTGCCCCGCGCCCTTCAAATAGCAGACCGTGCCGACGCACAGGGTGACCTCGTGCTGCCCTTTCGGCGCCAGGCGGAAGGAGGCGTAAAACGTGGCTACGGCGTAAACGCGGCTGAGCGGCACGGCCAGCCGCTTGGCCAGCCGGCGCAGTTGCTCCGCCGGTAAGTAGCCATGTTCGGCTTGCAGGTCCTGCATCATCGGGATCAGCATGCCGACTTCGCCGTCGTACCGGCGAACGATGCCCTCAATCAGTTCCTCTTGTTCCGTCATCTTCGGGGCGTTTGCCGTCACCGTTCACAATCCTCGGCCGCCGGGCGGCTGATTCTATAAGAGACGCTGCTTCCCGTCAACGTGAAGCCGGCACTACACCGTTTCGACGGTCACCTCGGTACCGCGCCGGCTCAGCTCCTCGGCGATCTCGCGCACCACCGCGAGTTTCATGCCCAACTGCACGGGCAGGGCCGGGTTCTGGTGCGCCGGGTTGGCGGCCAGCCCGACGATAAAGTGCACGTGGTCCACATCGAGCAACAGGCGCACGAGCGCCGCCGCTCCGTCCGTCCGGAACCGCACCGTTTCCTTGTTGGCTCCTGATTGAAGCAGCTCGTTCGCGCGCGTCAGCGTGAGAATGCCCTCGGTGACCAGGTCTGTGTTCTCCATCCGCGCCAGGGGTGGGACATCGGGCCTCATCGTCTCGAGGTCCACCTCGAGCGGCTGGCCGAAATGCCGGGACACGATTTGGGCGGTGGTCCCGCCGCACACCGCGTGCAGTCCTAGCCGCTCTGCAAAGCGCGAGACGAGCTTCTCGTCGCCGGCCTTGTCCACCGGCGGGCCGGTCAGCACCGTCGCCACGAGCTTCCGCCGCACCTTGATGACAACCACGCTCACGTCGTCGCCCGGAGCGCCGGCGTAAAGCTCTTCGACGGTCCCGGCCAGCTTTTCGGCCAGGTCCTGCGCCGACAGTTCTGGGTGGGCGTGTCGCTCCAGGTATTGCGCCGTCTGCTCCCAGCCCCAGCCCAGTGGGTACACTCCGCCGATCCCTGCGTTCAAGACTCCGTCCGAGACGAATACGACCCAGTCGCCGAGTTCGAGCTGAAACACGACTTGGGAGATTTTCTTGCCGCCGACGACGCGTTCCTCACAAGGCAGCAGAGACAGGCGCCGCTGGCGCAGCAGCACTGCGGGCGGCGTGTCAAACTCGACCACCCGCGCGCGGCCGTCGCCGAAGAACTGGGCGATGGCGAAGGTGCTGTAGGCGAGCTTGCGCACCTGGCAGACGGGCAGCGTGCGGCCCAGGGTCTCCACGACCTCCGTCAGGGGGAGCTGGTTCTCCAGAAGGTGCATCGCGATGCGGGTGGTCAGGGTGGCGAGGATGTTGGCTTTTACCCCGCTCCCCAGGCCGTCGGACAGTGCGAGGGTGACGGAATCCGGATGGCGCGAGACGGCGATGCTGTCGCCGCACAGTTCCTCGCCGTGCTTGTGCAGTTGCTTCGTCCCCCACTCGTAGTAGAATCTCACGGCTGGGGTTCTTCCTGGAACAGGGACATGAGTTTCACCAGCAAGACCTTGGTCTCTGCGGTCGTCTCGCCCAACAGCGCGGCGATCTCCTGCGCCGTCTTCATCTGTCGTGAGATCACCTCCTGGGCTCGTTGCAGCGTCTGATCCCTGAGGTCGCGCAACTCCCTTCTCGCCTTTTCTTCTTCCGAGATGTTGATGAAAATCCCGCAGTAGAGGCCCTCCCCCTCGATCAGAAACAGCCCCACGCGGAAGCTCACGTCGTGCTCGGGGATGGTCTCCTTGACCATCAGGTTTCCGCCCGCGGCGATGGCCCTCTCAAAGCAGTCCGAGTGTACGAACGCCGCCGCAGGCCTGCCGAGGACCTCCTCGTTGCCACAGTGAAACATCGTGCGAAAGGCCGGATTGACGAACCGGATCCGCGTCTGCTCGTCGACGAGAAGGACCCCGTTCGGGGTGTGCTGCAGGATCGCGCCGATCTGAGCCGACCCGACCTGGCTATCGGAAGGTTTCACGGTCACGTCTCCTCGCTCGGTTCGTCGCCAGGTTGAATCCCCATGGGTTCGAGCAACTTGCTCCAGAGGATCTCGACCGCTTCCTGCTCGTTGGCGCTGGTGAGCGGCTCGTCGTCGATCTGCCAGTTGACTCCCTCGCCGCAGCGTTCCATGCAGAACGAACCCTTCAACTCGACCTTGTCTTTGAGGCCGTATTTGCTCAGCAGTTCGTTAAACCGCGTGATCACCTGGCGCGCCCCCTTGATGTGGCATGAACTGCCGACGCACACCGTCACGGTGGCCTTCCGGCCGCCTCCTTCCGCATGCTTGTCTGCCACCGTTAGTCCTCCTCTTTGCCAAGGCCGCGCTCGATCTGCACCAGGGAAGCCTGGCGTTTCTCGGCCACGACCTCATCCAGCGTCCGCAGCTCCAGCGCCCCCGTCGGACAGGCCGACACGCAGGCCGGCAGCTCGCCCCGCTCCACGCGCTCGAAACACTGGTCGCACTTGATCACCGTCCGGTTCTCGCTGTCGAGGCTGATCACACCAAATGGGCAGGCGACGATACACCACTTGCAGCCGATGCAGCGCTCGTGGTCAATGACCACCGGGCTGTCTTTGTCTGCGCGGTAAAGCGCGGCGGTCGGACAGATCTCGACGCACGGCGCGTCCTCACACTGGCGACACTGGAGCGGCACCACGAAGCCGGGCCCCTGTTCGACGCTCACGCGTGTTCTGGGAGCCGGGCTCTCGTGGATCGCCCGGTACAGGTCCTTCGAGACGGAATGCTCGACGGCGCAGGCCATCTCGCACGACTTGCATCCCAGGCATTTGTCCACTCTGACCACGATCATGCTCTTCATTCTTCGCCTCGCTCCTTAGTCCCCGGCAGCAGCCACTTGTTGCTCGTACATCATCGGTCGCAGCTTGAGCGCCTGGCGCTTCTTGTTGATGTGGTCGATCATCAAGTGCGCCGCCTTGATCGGATCCTTCTCGTAGGCGAAATAACCGCCGTAATCCTCCGCCATGCCCCCATAGACGTAGTCCGACACAGCCTTGCTTCCCAGCACGGGCCACGGGGTCCCCAGTGTGGTGAAGACCCCGGAGCATGCGACGTAGAACCCGATGGAGACGGCCTTTTCGGACATCCACTCGGGCGCGGCGCCCGCGGCGGGGAGGTCGCTGAGGCAATCGCCCAGCCCGCCCTCCGCCTGCACGTTGCACAGGGCGACCAGGATGCGGCTGCAATCGACGCACGAGCCCAGGTGGAGCACAGGCGGGATGCCGACCGCCTGACAGACCTCCCGCAGCCCCGGTCCGGCCAGCTCGGTCTCCGGCCTGAGCAGGCCCGCCTTGGCGCACGCCTGGGCCGAGCAGCCCGTTTCAACCACCAGCACGTCGTTCTTGATGAGTTCCTTGGCCATCTCGACGTGGCCGTAGTCGTGGGTGACGTTCGGGTTGTTGCAGCCCACCACCCCGGCCAGCCCGCGGATGCGGCCCTCGATGATCGCGTTGTTCAGCGGACGATACGTCGCGCGGTAACGGCCCCCAAGGAAGTTGTAGACGTTCTCCGCCGTGAATCCGGCGATCAGGTCCTCCGTAATCTCCGGGATGTCGACCGCGTCGGGCTTGCGGTTCGGGTAGTTCTCGATGGCGAGGCGGACAATCCGCTTGGCCGTGTCGAGTGCCGCGTCCTCGTGGAACTCGATGTGTTCGACGCTGGCGCCGGGGAAATGACACTTGGGCGAGGTGGTGACGAGCTTCGTGTGGAACAACTCGCACAGGTCGCCGAGGGCGGGCATGATGCACTGCACGTCAATGATCATGGCCTCGACCGCGCCGGTGGTGATGGCCAGCTCCTGCTGGAGGAAATTGCCCGCCACCGGGATGCCGTGCCGCATGAGGATCTCGTTGGCCGTGCAACACATGCCGGCGAGGTTGATGCCCTTGGCGCCCTTCTCCTGAGCCAGCTTGACCAGCTCGGGGTCGCGCGCCGCGGCCACGATCATCTCCGACAGCGTCGGCTCGTGCCCGTGCACGATGACGTTCACTTTGTCCCTGTCGAGAACGCCAAGGTTGATTGTCGCGCGGATCGGTGTGGGCGAGCCGAACAGGACGTCGCTGAGGTCCGTGGCGATCATCGAGCCGCCCCATCCGTCGCCCAGGACAGCACGGATTCCGTGCTTGAGAACGTTCTTCCACTCGTTCTCCACCCCGATGTGGGTGCAGTGCATCACCTGGACGATCTCGCGGTCGATCCCGCGCGGGATCACGCCCTGCCGCTCCCATTTCTCCTGGAGGGCCTTGGGGGCGCGGGCGATGAACCGCAGGGCGCCGTGCTGCTGGCCGAACTCGCTGAACGCCACCTCGGCCACTTCCTTGGCCAGCGCCTTTTTTTCTTTCCCCTCGGTGGAAATTCCGTACTCCTCGGCCAGATCGCGCAGCCGCTGCTCGCCCACGATTTCATAATCGGCGGCCTCGCCCTCAGCGGCCATCAGCAGGGTGTGGGCAACGTCGCGGCCGTGGTCGGAGTGCGCCGCCGCGCCGCCGGCCATCATCCGCACCAGGTTCCTGGCGACGATGGTGTCTGCGTTGGCCCCGCACACGCCGCACTGCTCCTCCGGGGAGCCGGAAAAGGGATCGATGCGGCACGGTCCCATGTTACAAATGCGGCAGCAAATACCCAGAGACCCGAAGCCGCACTGCGGCTGCATGCCGTCCCACCGGTCCCACGCCGTTGTAATGTTCGCGTCACTGGCTTTTTTCAGCATGGCCTGTGAAGCGGGGTCGATCGACCGCGATTTCTCCTTGGCGTCGTCGTTCTTGCCCATAAGACGGTCCTCATTCCTCCCTGGTTGAAGTAAGCTCGCTTCGTATTCTCTGCAAGACCGAGTCCACCCCCTGTAAGACCTCGGCCTCCACTTCTTTCAAGGAACCCTTTCCGCGGCCCGCCGCGGTGACGTTGCCGCTGAGCGGCAGCCAGGCGATGATGCCGTCGCCGGCGATACTCTCCTCGAGGAAAGCTCGCTCCTCCTGCGAAGCGATTTTGTTGGCGACCGGCCAGCAGCGCTTCAGGCCGATGTCCGAGGCCAGCCGGCGAATACGCTCCAGCGTCTCCACGCTGCGCAGCCCCGGCTCCACCACCACCAGAAGGCCGTCCACCGACGACGCCGTCGCCCGGCCCAGGTGCTCGAGGCCCGCTTCCATGTCCACCAGGACGTCTTCATCCGGGCCCAGGAGGATGTGGCTCAAGAGCGCCTTAAGGAAAGCGTTCTCCGGGCAGGCGCAGCCGGCCCCGCCCTGTCTCACCATGCCCATGACAATGAGCTTCAGTCCCTCGTGCTCCAGGCAGTGCGTGGCCGGCAGGTCGTCGACCTTGGGATTGAGCTTGAAGTAAGCCCCCACGGCGCCGGGCCGGGTCCCCATGCGTTCGGCGATGAGCTTTTTCATCTGCACGATGGGGACAATGCTCTCCGGGGAAGGGAAATCGAGCGCCGCGGCGAGGTTCGCGTCCGGGTCGGCGTCCACCGCCAGGACCTTGCGTCCTTGCTCGACCAGCCGACGGGCGAGCAGCGCGGTCAGCGTGGTCTTACCGACGCCGCCCTTGCCTGACACGGCCAATTTCATGTCGGCTCTCTACAACTCTCCCCACTCAAAAGGCCAGCAAATCCGGCCGTTGCGAGATAGCCTTCCGCCAGTGAACACCGCCACGCGTGGCGGTGTCGACATTGGCGTTTGGGCGCAACGGCACTGTCGCCAGGTCCAGCCAAGCTGCAATTCCACAGAAGGCCTGGATTCACCGCCACTGCTTGGAATGCAAGGAATCGGGAAGACCCGATTTCGACAGGGTCTGTACCGTCTTCTATGCTTGCCGTGACCCGAGCGTATATCTACCGCTATCATATGCAAGTTTGCCGTGCTGTCAAATAGTTTTTGCGGGTGGAGTGAGGAAGTGTGGGCAGCGCGGAGGCGGGAAACCGGGGACGGGCACGTCTCCGCTTCCGTCTGCGCCTTAGCGGCTGCATAACACTTCAGCTATCTGGGATGTCCGATGTACGCCTTTCCGGGATAGGCCGGTTTCGCCGAAACCGGCGCGCTCTTGTGTGCCGAGCGTGTTCGACTGCTTGGAGGTGGAAGTCCTCTCCCCAGCCTGATGGAGGCGAAGGGATAGCGAAGCGCAAGGGCGTCGTCGCGAGGCGGAGTCTGAAGGAAGCGCGGAGCAAACCCGTGACCCGACGTACAGGAACCGGATTCGAGGCGGTGCAGGCCGGACGAGCCGGCAAGAGGCAACTAAGCCCGCATCCATCAAGGGCCTGGGCCGTAAATCCGGCGGGTGTGCGGGGAAGGCGGTCGAGCGTACCTCGGGAGATCTGCACCGTGTCCCGGATTCGGGACTGAGGGGGCCGTGAGGTCTCCTGACCCCGGTGCAGAAGTCAGCAGAGGGCATAGTACCCCCCGCCGGCGGGATGCTCCGAATCGGCCCGCCCAAATACAGACTGCCCCATTACGCCCTCGACAAAAACGCTGATTACATCGCCTCCTCCGGTGTCGAGTTCAGGTTCAGTACCACCGTGGGCCAAGACGTGCTCTTCGAGGACCTCCTTCGCGACTATGACGCCGCCTGCATAGCAGTGGGCACGCATCGGAGCCGCACAGCACACATCGATAACGAAGACAGAGCCCTCCTCGGCCTCGACATCCTCAAGGCCGCCACGCTTAGCTCGGGGTACTGAAAGGAGGCGAAAGCAGTGACCTTCAAGGGTCCAGGCGGACCGCGCCGGCTGGCTGCCGGCCGGGCGCGGACACCCCTCGACGCTCCAGCAGCGAGCCCTCCAGCCGGTGCAGGTCAACCAGTGCCTTGAGATACGCGACGGCGGTCTCGATCTCTGCGATCTGACTCCCGACCAGATCGCGCTGCGCCCCGGCCACCAGCAGCGCGGTCGACTTTCCCACGCGGAACTTCTCCGTCTCGGCGCGCAGCTTCTCCTCTTGGAGTTTCCGGGTCGCCGTGGTGGCGGTGACCTGCTCCGTGGTGCGGCGCACCTCAACGTAGGCCGAGCGCACGTCCACCTGGACGAGCTGAGCCAGGTTCTCCACCGACTCGGCCGCCTGCCGTCTGGAGAGCGTTGCCCGGCGGTGTTGGGCCTTGGCCTCGCGGTTATATGGCGGGAACTCCAGGCGAAGTCCGCCGGACAGGTCGTAGTGTGTGTCGGCGATGTTTCTTGCAGACGATCCGAAGGAATCTGCGTACCCTGTTTTCCCCAGGGTGATGAAAAGGTCCAGCCTCGGGAGCAGGCCGTTCTTCGTCGTGACGACTTCCAGGTCGCCGCGCCGCACGGCGAGCCGCGCCTGGTTCAGGTCTGGGCGCATTCGGAGGGCTACCTTCACGTGATCCTCGACGCTCTCCAGCTTGATCTTGGGGACGGCCGGCTTGTCCTTGAGAACGATGTCGCGCCGCCACAGATCGGCGCCGGGGGGGTTGGTCAAGCGCAGGAGTTGGAGGCGGGTGCTCTCCAGAGCGCTGCGGGCGTTGATGAGCGCCTCCTGGCGCAGGGCGACCTCGGCCTGTGCCGCGGCCAGTTCGGTCTCGGCCAGCTTGCCCACCTTGATGCGCTGCTGGATTTCGCTGAGCTGCTGGCGGGCCAGCTTCAGCGATTCCTCGTAGATCTCGATGCTGCGCTTCGCCAGGGCGTAGTCCCAGTAGGTAGCCTCGATGTCGGCCACCAGGAGTTCGGCGAAACCCCGCAGCTCGTACTCGGACGACAGCGTGTCGAGCCGGGCCTGGCGCAGGCTGGCGAGGTTCACGTCAAGACCCAGCCCTCGGAGCAAGGCTTGGGTGACGGTGACACCGGCCCGGGTGGTGTGCTGGTCGTCGAGGGTGGAGCCCCAACTGCGGCGGGTGGAGAGGTCGACGCTCACGTCGGTCCCGGTGGGGAAGTGGTTGGAGAGGCCGAGGCCGGCGGCCGTCGAATTCGTGGTGGTGTCGGCGCCGGCTGGGATTCTGGCGGGCTCACGGACGCGGGACGCGGATAGCTCCGCAGCGAGGACCGGGTCGAACGCCGCCCGTTCCTCGTCTTCTTGGGTCCGCCGGATCGGTGGGGTATATCGCTCGACCGACAGAGCCCTGTTGTTTTCGAGCCCGATCAGGATTGCGTCGAAGATGCCGACTTCGAGCGGCCCGGTCTTAGGTACTATGACGCGGCGCGGAGGCGGAGGCTTTTCCCCGGGCTTGACCCCGTAAGGGGGGGAGAACCCGACGTAATCATCGACCGGGCGCGGCTGCCAGCCCACACAGCCGGTGAGGAGAAGGACCGCCAGCGCGGGGGTTCCGTATCGGAGGTGCTTGCGCAGCAGCTTCATCTGTGTCATGCTTTCACCCATTCATTCCGGAAAACGGAACAGATCGAGCCGCGGCGCCGGGCGGGCCGTTGGGCCCATTATAGCTCTCTTCTTCACGGGCCGGTCCGCTGTTCCTGCGCCGGAGTCCCTCGAAGATGGAGTACACGACCGGCACAAAGACCAGGGTGATCAGGGTCGAGCTCATCAAGCCTCCGATGACGGCCCGCGCCATGGGCGCCTGGGCCTCGCCGCCCTCACCGAGCCCGAGCGCCAGCGGGACCAGGGCCAGCATGGTGGTCATCGCGGTCATCAAGATGGGCCGCAGCCGCCGCCGCCCCGCCTCCTCAATGGCCTCGCGCAGGGCCATGCCGTCGCGGCGCCGAAGGAGATTGATGGTGTCCACCAGCAGAATGGCGTTGTTGACGACGATGCCGCCCAGCATGATGCAGCCGATGTAGGACTGGATGTTGAACGTCGTGCGGGTCAGGAAGAGCATCAGGATAACGCCGACCACCGCCAGCGGGACGGAGAACATGACGACGAACGGGTCCCGCAGTGATTCGTACTGGCAGGCCATCACCATGTAGACGAGCACGAGCGCGAGCACGAAACCGACGAGGAGCTCGGCGAACGCCTTCTGCTGTTCCTCGTATTCGCCGCCGAACACGATGCTGAACCCGCGGGGCACGGGAACGGTCCGCAGCGCCTCGCGCGTGTCGGCAACAATGGACCCCATGTCGCGTCCGGCGATGTTCGCGGAGATGGTGACGGTGCGCTCCTGGTCCGTTCGCTCGATGCGGGTCGGGCCGAGTCGCGGGCGGACTTCGGCCACGTTGCGGAGCACCACCGGCTCGCCGTCCGCGTTCGTCAGGGTCAGGTCGAGGATGTCCCGGAGGTCCATGTGCTCGGCGTCCTTGACCTGGACGCGGATGGGGTATTCGTTGCCGCCCTCGCGGAAGTCGCTGGCGCGTGTGCCGGAGAGGACGGTCTGCAACATTTCGGCGACCTGCCGGACGGTGAGCTTCATGTCTGCGGCCTTGCGGCGGTCGACGATGATCAGCTCCTCCGGCGTGCCGGTGTCACGGCTCAAATCGGCGTCGGTGACGCCGTCGATGCTTTCGACGACTTCGCGAACGCGGCTGGACAGGGCGTCTGCGACCTCCAGGTCGTGCCCGCGAACCTCAACCTGGACCTTTTCTCCGCCCGCGCCGGCCAGGCGCGACATCATGCGACCGACGAGCCCTTCGCTCGTGCGCACCCGGATCGTCATCCCCGGGATGGCGACGAGTTTCTTGCGAAGGACTTGGGCGATCTCTTCGCTCGACCGCTTGCGTTCGGCCTGCGGCACCAACGAGATGCGCAGGTCGCCGGTGTGCGACACGCTGCCCCGCCACGGCGAGCCGCCCACGCTCGAAGTGTAGCTCTTGATCTCCGGCACCTCACGGCGGACGATCTTCTCAATCTGCTGAAGCTTCTCGTCGGTGAGGTCGAGCCGCGTGCCCACCTCCATTTCCGCGTTGACGCGCACCTCGCCCTCATCGGTTTCGGGCATCAGCTCCGTACCGATCAACGGAACAAGGAACAGACTGCCCGCGAATAACAGCGCGGCCAGGACAACCGTGATCAGGCGGTGGCCGAGGGCCAGATGCAAGAGTCCCTTGTAGGAGCTCTCCATTTGCTGGAAGAACAGCCCGGAAAGCCGGAACAGCTTGTGGACCACTGTCTCGCCGTTCTCCGCCGCGAGGGACGTGGGATGCAGCAGCCGGCCCGCCAGCATCGGCACGAGGGTGAGGGCCACGGCCAGCGAGCAGAGCAGCGAGAAGGCGATCACGTAGGCCAGTTGACGGAACATCACCCCCGCCATGCCACGCACGAAGATCAGGGGAAGAAAGACGGCCACGGTGGTGAGGGCGCTGGCGACGACGGCCGCGGTGACTTCCTCGCTGCCGTTGACCGCCGCCTCCAGCGGCGCCTGGCCCTGCTCGCGCAGCCGGTAGATGTTCTCGAGCACCACGATGGAGTTGTCGACCAGCATGCCGATCCCCAGCGCCAGCCCGCCCAGCGTCATCAGGTTGAGGGTGAATCCGCCGAAGTGCATCAGGCCGAACGCCGCCATAATCGAGACCGGGATCGCGGTGGCGATGATGGCAGTGCTGCGCAGGTTCCGCAGGAAAAACAGGAGGACCATCACGGCGAGCAGCCCGCCGAAGAGCGCCGAACGGGTCACGTTGTCGATGGACCGCTGGATGTAGTCGGATGTGTCGATAATCGGAATCAGGTGAATCTGCGGGAAATCGCGATTGATCCCTTCGATCTCTTTGAGCGCGCCGCGCGCGACGTCGACCGTGTTCTTGCCGGACTGCTTGTTCAGCGAGAGCCGCACGCCCGGCTGGCCGTTCACCCGGGCGATCCGCGTTACCCGTTCCGACGCGTCCTTGACCTCGGCGACCTCGGTGAGCGGAACCGGCGCGCCGGCGCGCTCCGCGATGACCGTGTTGCGGAGCTGGTCGAGGTCCTGGTACTCGCCGGGCGTGCGGATGGTCACCTCGTGCGTCCCGCGATTGATCGTGCCGGCGGGGAGGTTGACATTCCCCGCGCGAACCCGGTCGAGCACGTCGGTAAGCGACAGGCCGAGCGCCTTGATCTTGTCGGGGTTGATGTTGACGTGGATTTCGCGGTCGAGCCCGCCCCAGATGTCGACGGCGGCGACGCCGGGGACGCGCTCGAGCCGGTACTTGACCTGGTCGTCGATGATGCGGCGCAATTCGACCTGGTCGAGCCGGCTGGACGCGCCGAGGATGAGGACGGGGAAGCTGGCCAGGTCGAACTTCCGCAGCCGGGGCCGGTCGGCGTCGTCGGGCAGCCGTGGGATGACCCGGTCGAGCCGGTCGCGCACGTCGTTCGACGCCGCGTCGAGGTCGGTGCCCCAGGTGAACGTGACGCGGACGTTACTGCTCCCCTCCGACGAGATCGAGCTGACCTCTTCAACGCCGGGCACCGCCCTCATCGCTTCTTCGATCGGCCGGGTGACCAGCTCCTCCATCTCTTCGGGGCTTGCGTTCTCGTACGTCGTGCTCACACTCAGCCTGGGGAACGTAATGTCGGGCATCAGGTCGATGGGCAGGCGGGAAAGGGAGACGCCGCCCAGGATGATCACAATAAGGACCACCATGATGGTAAAGATGGGACGGTGAACGGAAAACCGAGAGAGGTTCATGGCCGCCCTCCGCGACGATCATCCGCCGAAGTCTTCGGCGGGGAGGTCTGGGACCTGGACGGACCGGGCTCGGGGAGGCGGATCGCCGCGCCGTCCTCGAGCAGGTGATAGCCCAGGGTGACCACGAACCCCGACAACGGCGGATCCGCCACTTCCGCCACCTCCCCATTGACGATCCCGAGCTTGAGCGGCACGAAGCGCGCGGTCAGCTTCTCCCGGTCTGCCACGAATACCCCCTGGCGTCCCTCGCGGCGTGCCAGCGCTGCAACCGGAACCACCGTCGCGTTCTCATGCCGCCGGAATTCAATACGGGCCCGCGCGAAAAACCCCTTCTTCAGTCGCTGGTCGGCGTTCGGGATCTCGATCTCGACCCGAGCCTGGCGCGAGGTCTCCTTGAGCAGGGGCGCGATCCGTACAATCTTCCCTTCAAACGTCTCTCCAGGGTACGGGTCGGTCTCGATCTCTGCGGCCTGCCCGAGCTTGATCTTGGGATAGTCCCGCTCGATCACATAGATCACCGCCGTCATCACGCGATTGTCCAGGATGGACACAATCGGCGTGTTGGGCTTGAGCATTTCGCCCTCGTCCACGAATCGCTCGCCGACCACCCGCGGGCCCGTGCCGCTCTCCCACGAAACCCGGATCCGGGTGTAGGAGGATCGGACCTCGGCGGCCTTGAGCGCCGCCTCGCGCCGCGTGACCTCGGCAAGGGCGACCTTGTGCTTCGCATCGCACGCGGTGTGGCGGGCGCTTGCCTCATCGAGCTCCGACTCGGAGGCCACCTTCTTCTTGCGAAGGGCTTCGATCCGTCCCAGTTCCCGGCTCGCCACCTCCAGCGAGCTCTTGCATTCCGCAACGGTCGCCTCTGCAACGGCGCGCTCCGCGCGCGCCTGTTCAATCTGCTGCACATACTCGTCGTCGTCCAACTCCGCGATCAACTGACCCGCCGCGACCGGGTCCCCCACGTCCACCTTCAGCTTCTCCAGCCTTCCGGCAACCTTGGGGGCAACGACGAACTCAAAACGAGGAAACAACGACCCCGTGAACCGGCCGACCTCGCGGATGGTCGCCTTGCGAACCGGCGCCACCTCCACCGCCACGACCACGCCCTTTCCGCCGCGCCCACCGCGCCGCCCCGGGCCGCCTTCACCCTCCGCTTCTTTGACCCTGATGTAGATCTGCCAGCCCAGAACCCCCAACACGCCAAGCACAACAACTGCTACGATCACCTTCTTCATTCATATGCTCCTCTGCGCCGGACGCAATTCCAGCACTGCGACGCACGGCTCGCGTCGTACTATCTTCATCGGCGGTCTTCTCCTCCCATCAGTCCGTACAGGGAAAACTCCGTGATGTGCTGTGCCAACGCCTCGACTCCTTCGGGGCTGACTTTCACATGTCGCAGGGCGCGCCAAACCATGTGTCGTCGGCGCTGATAGAACAAGCACTGCGCGGTGATGCTGGCGACGCACAACTCCATGTGGCAAGGGGTGGCGCGAGCGCCGAGCAGCTCGGTCAATATGTCGTGAAGCAGCTCGTGGCTCCGGCGGATTCGCTTCTCGATGACGCCCCGCATCATCGGGCTGGGTTCCCGCATTTCCCTCGCCAACAGCTGCCGGTGCCAGGCGGGTTTCTCCGGGTCCAGAAGCCGCAACAGGAAGGCCCGAACGAAGGCGTGTAACCTCTCGGCTGGCGTCGTTGCCTCGTCCTGGCCGAGATCGGGCGGGTATCTGCCCATGGCGTAGCGGAAGATGGAGGAGAGCACCTCCACGTAGAGCTTCCGTTTGCTGCCGAAGTGGTAGTTGACGGCGGCCACGTTGGCGCCGGCGAGCCCGCAGATCTCGCGCACCGTGGCGGCCCGGTAGCCCTTGTCGGCGAAGGCCTTTCCGGCCGCGTCGAGCAGCCGCTCGTGAGTGGACTCGCTCGTCTTGCCGGCCCCCATCGGTCGTCCTCCCGTTCTGCTCGAAGCCAAGAGCTGCTGTCCAGCCCCCACCAAACGAGAGTTTAGAACATTTGTTTGACAATGTCAATATCCGTTCTGCACCCTCGGGGTAATTCCATTCTAGCCCGCGGCCCTTCCCCGCCGCGGAATTACGCCTTTCATCGTCCTTACTCATATCGCAACGACTCGATGGGGTTGAGCCGTGCCGCGCGCCGGGCGGGGTAGTAGCCGAAAAAGATGCCCACGCCCGCGGAGAACGAGAGCGCCAGCAGCACGCTGGATATCTCGATGATGGTGCCGAACTGTGTCAGCCGTGAGATGGCTGCCGAGACCCCGCTCCCCGCGGCGACGCCCATCAGCCCGCCCAATCCGCTCATCAGGAGCGCCTCGAACAGGAACTGGCGAAGGATATCCCGGTCCCGCGCTCCGATCGCTTTGCGCACGCCGATTTCTCGCGTGCGTTCCGTAACGGTGACCAGCATGATGTTCATGATGCCGATGCCGCCCACCACGAGCGAGATGCTGGCGATACCGCCGAGGAGGATGGTAAAGGTCTGCGTCATGGTGGACGCCGCCTCCAGCATCTCCGCCTGGTTGCGGACGTGGAAGTCGTCCTCCTGGCCCGGCCGGAGGCGGTGGCGCGTGCGAAGGACCTTCGCCACCGCGGTCTCCGCCTCCTGAACGTTCGCGCCGTCCGCGACCTGGACGTTGATGCCGCGCAGGTGGTCGAGCCCCAACACCTGCTTCATGGCGGTGGTGTACGGCACGAGGACCTGGTCGTCTGGGTTGAACCACCCTTGATCGCCCTTGGCCTTGAGCACGCCGACGACCCGGAAGTTCATGCCGTTGACCTTGATGGTCTCCCCCAGGGGGTCGGCGTCCTCGAACAGGTTCTTGGCGGCGTCGGCGCCGAGCACGGCGACCTTGGCCATGCCCTCCGCCTCGCTCTCCGTAAAGGTCCGCCCCGCCGCGACGGTGTAGTTGCGGATGTCGAAGTACGGCACGTTGGCGCCGGTCAGGGTGGTGTTGGCGTTCTTGTTGAGGTACTTGGCCTGGACCTTGCCGGACACGTCAGGCGCCGCCGCCGCCACCTCCGGCACCTCGTCCACGATGGCCAGCGCGTCCTCGACGGTCAGGGTCTGCGCCGTGGTGGTCCTGACGCCGCGCTGGCCGCTCTGCCCCGAGCGCACCAGCAGCAGGTTGGTGCCCATGGCGGACATCTGCTCCATCACCCGGGCTTGCGCGCCGGCGCCGAGCGCCAGCATCGAGATCACCGCGCCCACGCCGATGATGATGCCGAGCATGGAGAGGAAGGAGCGCATCTTGTTCGCCATGAGGCTCCGGAGCGCCAGCTTCACGGTGGTCCAGAACAGCACGGCTAGTCCTCCACGATGCGGCCGTCCCGCATCCGAATCTGCCGCTGACAGTGCGCGGCGATGTCTGGCTCATGGGTGACCATCACAATCGTCCGGCCGCCCGCGTTGAGGGAATGGAACAGGTCGATGATTTCCCGGCTCGTGCGGGTGTCCAGGTTGCCGGTGGGCTCGTCGGCGAGCACGACGGCCGGATTTGTCACGATGGCCCGGGCGATCGCCACGCGCTGGCGCTGCCCGCCGGACAGTTGGTTCGGCTCGTGGTGCATGCGGTCGGCGAGGCCGACGGTTCGGAGGGCCGCCTCCGCCCGATCTTTCGCTTCGCGGTTCGCGGCGTACAGGAGCGGCAGCTCGACGTTCTCCAGAGCCGACATCCGGGGCAGGAGGTTGTAGGTCTGGAAGACGAACCCGATGCGCCGGTTGCGGATGCGCGCCAGTTGATCTTTCTGCAGCCGCGACACGTCTTCGTCGGCCAGGAAATACTGCCCGGAATCGGGCTGGTCGAGACAGCCAAGGATGTTCATCAGGGTCGACTTGCCGCTGCCGGACGCTCCGGTGACCGCGACCATCTCTCCGTCGTCGATAAGGAGCGTGACATCGTCCAACGCCCGGATGGTGTCGCCGCCCAGCACATAGGTCTTGACGAGGGATTCTGTTCGGATCATCGTGGCCTCGCTCCTGTCGCACGCATCATGCCCCGGGCGGAGAGGTTGCCCTCCCTCCGCCACTGGCTTTCCGCCTTGCCCGCGGGCAGTACGACGCGTTCCCCTTCGGTCAGGCCGGCGGTGATCTCGGTGTTCACGCCGTCGGTGAGACCGACCTCAACCGGGCGCTCCTCGGTCGTCCCGTCCGTCTGAGCCACCTGGCAGACTGGCTGACCTCGCTTGCGGGAAACGGCCTCGTTGGGGACCAGCAGCACGTCCTCTTTCGACGCGGCGATGATCTCCACGTTGGTGGTCATCTCCGGTCTCAGGAGGGACTTGTTCCGGCTCTGCACCTCGATCTTGACCTCGAACGTCACGACGCCCGAGGTGTTGAGGCCCCGGGTCGCGATGCGGACCACCTTCCCTCGGAAGCGTTCTTCGGGAAACGCGTCGGCCGTGATGGTCACCGGCTGCTCGAGGGCCACCTTGCCGATGTCGCTCTCGTCGACCGAGGCGAGGACGAACAAGCGCGAGAGATCCGACAAGGTCAGCAGGGTCGTGCCGCCGCCCACATTACTGATGGCCGAAGAGATGATCTGGCCGGTCTGCACCTCCCGCGAAGAGACGACGCCGTCCATCGGCGCCATCACCTTGGTTTCTTTCAGCCGCTGCTGCGCGTCGGAGAGCGCGATGCGGCCGCGTTCGACGTCCGTCGCGGCCAAGCGGACATCCTCGCGCTTCACGTCGAGCGCCAGCTCGTCCACCTTCAACTCCTCGATGCGGATGCTCGCGTTTTTCAGGTCGGCTTCGGCCTGGACGGCGGCGGTCTCGGCCGTTTCGGCGTCCTCTTCGCTGGCGAGCTTCTTGTCCAGCAGTTCCTTCACGCGCCGCGCCTTTGCCCGGGCATCGTCCCGGTGCGCCGTCACCGCCTTCAACGCGGCCTCGGCGCGGCTATTCTCCGTGGCGAGGCGCTTCTCGGCCACCAGCAGTTCGCGCTGCGCCTTCGCCAGCTTGGCCTGATACGCCGACAGCGAGAGCTCCGCCTGCTTGGCGTTGCGCTCCTCGTCGGTCGGGTCCAACTGAACGAGCAGGTCGCCCTTCTTGACCGGGTCGCTGACGTCGAAGGGCAGCAAGACCGCCTCGCCGCTGGCCTTGCACTTGATGGCGACGTCCAGGTTGGCCACCACACGGCCGGTGGTAGACACCTGTAAGACGATCGGCCCGCGCTCGGCGCCCGCGGTGGACAACGCCGGAGCGGCCTCGGACGAGGCGGACCGCGCTCGATCCCACGCGAGCAACCCCGCACCCGCCGCGCCAACGGCCAGGAGGATGATGATTGTCTTCTTCTTCATCGATTCGCCCCTTGTTCTGAGCGGGCCTTCTCCGCCTCTTCGCCAAGTGACCTGCTCGCCGTTCGTACCGCAGCCATAGCGGGGTCTCCTTGCCTTGTTTTCAGGGCCTCTCGTGCTTCCACCAAGTTGTACGACGCCGCATCTGCATGCATCCCCGTTTCCTGAAAGAAACACCCCTGGAAGTCGCCGGGGACGGGGCTATACTACGGGGGCAAATGAACGCACTCCTTGCAGACTGCCTGAGGGGCGACGCGGCCGCCCGGAACGGTTTCGTCGACCGGTACGCTCCCGTCATCCACGGCGCCGTGCGGCGGCTGGTCCGAAGCCGCGTCCCGGACGATCCCGCCGTTGGAGCAGAGGACATCGTCCAGCAGATCTTTCTGCGCCTGTTCCGGGACGACGCCCGTCTGCTCCGCACCTATGATCCCGATAGGGCGTCGCTCACGACGTGGCTGACCATCGTCGCTCGCAGCACGACCCTCGACGTGCTTCGCAAGAAGCGGCCGGACAGCGTGCCGTTCGAGGCGGCCGTGCACTCGCCGGTTGTGGACGGGCCGGAACCGGCCGAACCCGAAGTGACGATCCCTGAAGGGCTTCTGTCGTCGCGACAGGCGCTTGTCATGAGGCTCCTGTATGACCAGGAGCGAGAAGTGCGGGAGGTCGCCGGAATCCTTGGAATCGAGGAACAGACGGTGCGCAGCGCCAAGCACAAGGCCCTCAGCAAGCTGCGGGCGTTGTTCGCCGCGGGGGCCGGCGGAGAGAATCCCCGACCAAGCGGGGATGCGAAGCCGACCTGGCGCGTACAACAGGGTGGAGGAACAGCCCAATGAGCACGCCCGAGAACAAGGATCGACAAGACGCGGAGCTCTGGCGGCGGTTCAGCAAGGCTCCAGGACCCATCGGAGCTCGGCCGGACATGGACCCCAATCTGCTCGCCGCCTACCTCGATGGCATGGTGACACCTGATGAGATCGAGCTTGTGGAACGGGCGATGGCGACGGACCCCGAACTCGTCGAGACCGTCAATGAGCTGCGGCAACTCAAGGACGCAGCACCGGCGGCGCTCTCGGAGCCAGCTCTCGCCCGCGCCAAGATGGCTCTGTCCGCAGCCGCCTCCCGAGCCGACGTGCACGCCAGGAAGGTTGCGTGGTGGCAGCGGGTAGCCGCGGCCGCGGCAATCGTCGCTATGGCGTTCGCCGGCTACCGCTTCGGGCTCGGCACCTCTGAGGTCCGGGCCTCAACGGACAACGAGCTGGCATCGGCGGCCACGTTCGAGTTGCAGCAGGAGCGGGCCGAGTATGACGTGCTGGCCCAGTTCGACGCCGCCGATGCGAACGCAGGAGGTCAGCGATGAAGAAAGCACTGCCATGGATTCTGCTGGCGGCATCGGTTGCCTTCAACGTCTTCTTCGTCGCAGGGATGATCCGCGCACACTACCGACATGGCCGCATGAGAGCGCCTGAAGGGCGCGCCCACCGTCTGGCAGACAAGCTGGACATGGACGCGCAGCAGCGAGCCAAGTGCGTGGCGTGGGAAAGAAGAGTCGCCGCCGACCGGAAGGCTTTCGAGGAGAAAATGGCGGAAAGCGGCCGCCGCGAAGCATTCTGGGCGGAGATTGTCAAAGATGAGCCAGATGAAGCGGCGCTTGAGGAGTTCGTTCAGGGATCGCACGGCGTCGAAGGACGGCGGCAGTTCGTCAGACACACGCGAGACTTGATGCAGATGCTGCGGCCCGACCAGCGGCAGCAGGCGGCGGAGTTCTTCGGCCGGCATCGCGGCCGTCGACGCCGGCGGGAGTAGGCTCGTTCACGGACAGCCTCTGGCTGCCCACTGACCCCGTGAGGACGGCTCACGACCCTTGCCACCCACCGCGCCAACGAACCCAAACCGACGTGCCAAGCTGGCCGAAGGTCCCGTCGGGCGCACGCTGCTCAAGCTGGCCCTGCCCATGCTCGGCGGGACGTTCGCCATGACCGCCTTCCACCTGGCCGACACCTACTTCGTGTCGCGGCTCGGCACGCGCGAACTGGCCGCCATGGGCTTTATCTTCCCCGTCGTCATGACGGTGGCCAGCATCGCGATGGGGCTCGGCATGGGGGCGGCCTCCGTCGTCTCCCGCGTCATCGGCGAGGGCGACCACCACAAGGTGCGCCGCCTGACCACCGACAGCCTGGTCCTCAGCGTCCTCATCGTGGTCGCCTTCTCCGTCGCCGGGCTGATGACCATCTCGCCGCTGTTCCGCCTGCTGGGGGCCTCGGAGGACATCCTCCCGCTGATCCGACAGTACATGACCGTCTGGTACGCGACGATCGCGTTCGTGATTGTGCCCATGGTCGGCAACGGCCTCATCCGTGCGGCGGGCGATACCGTGTTCCCGAGCCTGATCATGATTGCCGCCGCGGTGTTGAACTGCCTCCTGGACCCGATCCTTATCTTCGGGCTGCTCGGGTTTCCGCGACTGGGATTGCTCGGCGCCGCGGTGGCGACCGCCGTGTCGCGCGGCGTCACCGTCCTTGCCGCGCTCGCCGTGCTTCACTTCCGCTTCCGCATGCTGGACGCGTCCCGGCCGGCGCTGGCCGCCATTTGGCTATCTTGGCGCCGGGTCCTTCACGTGGGCGCGCCGACGGCGCTGACCAACCTGCTGCGGCCCCTCTCCCTCGGCATCATCACGCGGCTGGTGGCGTCGTTCGGCGAGGCCGCCGTGGCCGCGTTTGGCGCCGGCGCCCGCATCGAGCGCTTCGCGTTCCTGGTTCCGATGGCGCTGGGCGTCTCGCAGGTCCCGTTCATCGGCCAGAACTGGGGCGCGGGGCGGCCCGACCGCGTCGCCCTGTGTCGGCGATACAGCAACAGGTTCGCTCTGCTGTGGGGCCTCGTCTGTCTGGGTCTGTTCCTCCTGCTGGCCCATCCGATTGCCCGGAGCTTCAGCAGCGAGGCGGCGGTGATCGATACGCTCGTCCTCTACCTTTTGATCCTCCCGCTCGGATACGGCATGCAGGAGGTCCACCGCTATGCCTGCTTTGCCTTCAATGCAATCGGAGAGCCAAGGAGTTCCGTGCTTCTCAACGTGCTTCGCGTGGCCGGGCTGCTCGTGCCCGGGGCGTTCATCGGCGCGTCCCTGGGGGGTGTCACCGGCCTGTTCTACGGGATGGCTGCGGCGGAGATCCTCGCCGGCGCGGTTGCCTTGCTGTGGGGGCGTCGCCGGTTCGGGGCAGGCAATGCAGTGTCGGGGCGATAACGGCGCACGGCGTCGCCGCGAGGCAGTTGGCCGCCGCCAGCTCGAAGCCCGGAGAGGGGGGCAGCGTTCCGCATCCCCAACCCTCGGTTCCGATTTCATGTGCTTTCATGTGCCGGCGCACTTTGGCCACGGCCCTCAAGGCCGCCCGCGTCAGTTTGGCGATGACGTGGAACTCGCAGATCTGATGGGGGACCGGGCCGAACACCCCGGCGATGGGGCCGGTATAAAAGTTTGAGCCATCGGTGGTTATGCCCAGGAGTCTCAGGCCGCGAGCTTCGAGTGCACGTTGGAACCGCCGCAAGAGCCGCGTGATGTCTTCGTGCGTTGGATCGTGATCGAGTACCCAGTAGATCAGGCGGCGGAACCGGTGATTGTCCACGATGGACAGGACGCAGAACGGGCCGTCGTACAACTCGTCGGCAGCGATGTAACCGGAGAAGTCCGCGAGGGCTTACCTATGTCGATGCCTGTACGCGCGCCGGGGGGACCGCCCTGGCGTACCCAAACGCCGGTTCACTGGCCGGTGCCTGTCTGCCTCACTTGGCTGAAGTGTTGCGGTCAGGCTTCCGCCGTTCCCGCCGGCTTTCCCGAGGTCCGGCCCGATGCCGCTTCCGCTCGCAGAGACGCGGGGATTTTCTCCACATCTTCGGGCCGTCGGTAGTTGTAAGCCCACAGGATGACCCGATTGCGCTTCGGGTCGTGGACGCACTTCGCCTGATAGCGAAAACACCATCTGCCGATCTCTTCGAAATGCCCGACGACGTAGGGCCAGCGCCGACGGGCGAGAACCGTGCCGTTGGCCCCGGGGATAAAGGTCGGGCCTCTGATGCCCTTGAACGAGTTGAGGAACTCGGCCGCCCATTCTTCGAGGGTGCGATCCCTGAGCAGGATGTTCGCCAGCGAGAAGTGCCAGATGTAGAACCGGCGCAGCCGCCACTGGAAGACAAGGAGTTTTCGGCCCGCCTGAAGGGACGTGCTGACCAGTCGGAAGTCGGAGGGCAATTCAATGGAGATGTCGTACAGCGACCACGGGACAGTGGCCCCCACGTGGGCTCGGAAGCCGGTGGCGATGAGGCTCAGGACGGCCCTGGGCGTCTCGCGGTCGTCGGGCTGGAAGTGGATCCGGAGGAAGCAGGACAGTGTCGATTCGGAAGCGGACAGGAACGCGGTGAGGAGTTTTGCCCCATCCGGCATGGTGTACAGGAACGCGGGTCCACCGGGGAGGACGTCATCGAGCCGGTCGGTTCTTTTCGCGGCGCGGACCAGTCTCTTCGAGGCCCTCGAGAATCGGCTCTCCACCTTCCGGAGGTCGGGCGGCCGTCTCGGCCGGGTCCATTCCGCCTCCAGCCGAAGAGCGTAGTCGTCTTCCAGTTGGACCCGGGTGACGTTCTTGCCAAACGAGTACCCCGCCAGGTGCCAGCCGCCGGGCACCAGGAAGGAGACGCCGTCCCAGGCGAACGTGCGGGCGGCCGGCGGCGGATCTTGCCCTGGCTTCGTCATACCACTGTCTCGCCGTCGATGGTCCCGACGTTGATCTCCACCTCCCCCTTCCTGGCACTGCGGTCGACGGCCCCGTCTTTGAGCCACACCACCGTATCGGAGGCGGACAGCATCTTCATGTCGTGGGTGGCGGTGATGACAGTGATCCCAAGGCGGTCCTTCATCCCGCCGAGCAAGTTGATGATCTCCTCTCCCAGGGCCAGGTCGAGGTTCCCGGTGGGCTCGTCGGCCAGGATGATCGAGGGCTCGTTCACCAGGGCACGCGCGATCGCCACGCGCTGCTGTTGGCCGCCCGAGAGCTCGCCCGGGACATGGTCGAGCCGATGGCCCAGCTCTACCTGCTCCAAGACCCGCGCCGCGTCCCGGCGGGCTTGGCGGGGCGAGACGCCGGAGAACAGCCGAGCGATGGCGACGTTGTCCAGTGCGGTCATGGTCGGGATCAGGTTGAACGTCTGGAAGATGAACCCGATCTTGTGGCAGCGGAACCAGGCCAGTTGGCGCGGATTCAGGTCGGCGAGCCGATACCCGTCCACCGAGACCTCTCCGGACGACGGGACATCCAGTCCGCCGACCATGTTGAAAATGGTGGTCTTGCCGGAGCCGGACGGCCCCATGATGGACAGGTACTCTCCGCGCCGGACCTCGAGCGTGACATCTCTTAGAGCGTGAACGACCTCGTCGCCCAGGTGATAGACCTTGCACAGGTCTTTGGCGCTGATGATCGTGTCGCTCATTCCTCGATCCTCATGGCTTCGACCGGCTGCTTCTTGGCGGCCATGTATGCGGGAGCGATCGCCGCGAAGACGGAAATCAGTGACCCGATGGCGAATGTCACGCCCAGCGACTTGAGCACCCCCAGGACGGGGAAATGCCGGAGCGCGTATCCACCGTAGTCCACAAATGAAACCGTCACGGCCACGAGCAGCCCGAGCAGCATGCCCGTGAGCGTGCCAAGAATGCCCTGGAGCGCGGATTCGATGAAATACGTCTTCACGATGAACGAGTCGAGGGCGCCCAGGCACTTGAGCGTGCCGATCTCCTTGACGCGCTCGGCCACCGACATCAGCATCGAGTTGACGATCCCCACCAGGCAGGTCAGCAGCGAGAGGCCGATCAGGAGCAGCATCAGGTCATCGGTCCCGCCGCCGGAGAAGATGTCCGCGCCGGCGTTCTGGAGCAACACGTTCAGGCGCTCGTCATTCACGGCGACCAGGGTCTGGGTGATGTGGTCGGTGATGAGCATGTAGGCGAGGAACGCAATGGCCAGGATGACGCCGAACATGGTGATCAGCAGGCGGAGGAACCGGCGCCGCATCGCGCCCCAGCTCACGGTGAAGGCGATGCGCCAGGAGAGGGGCGTCTGTTCAGGGATTTCGTGCAGCGGTCTCGTGTCCATAGCTTCGCCGTTGAGCACCCGTCGTCACCGGTTCAGGTCAATCGGGATCCGTATCTCCATGCTGTACGAGACGATCATTCCCAGCACCACGATCAGCAGCTCGCCGATGATCAGTCCGACGAAAAGGTTCCGCGTTTTCTCGTAGGCGTCTTTGCTTCCGTACTTCGTGACCAGACTCTTGGCGGCCCAGCCCAGGAACAGGGAGAACCAGTAGCCATACATCAGGGGATTGACCAGCATGATGAGGCCGATGGGATGCGGCAGCCAGAAGAAGCGCCGCCGGAAGAACAGCAGGCCGACCATCAGCATCGCCCCGAACCCCAGCCACAGGCGGCAGGCGGTGTTGTCCACCGGCTGCACCTTCGCAATCGAGGCGATCTTCTCGAACATCCCCTTCGGGAAATGGATGTAGAACCACCTCTGCATGTTGTCGGCGCCCTTTCCATAGCTCATCATGATGTGCGCCACCACGGCCACCGCGGCGGCCACCAGAATGCACAAGACTATGGACAGGTGAAATCGGGCGCGGCCCATCTTCATGTCGTCGCGGATTTTGATGCTGTTGGCCATCGAGGGGACGATGAAGGTTTTGATGTCGAGGAACATGGTGGAGTAATACACCATCAGCGGCGCGTAAAGGGGCGGCGCCGTCCAGGACTTGTTCATGCCGAACAGCGTGCGGATGAGGTGAAACGGGCTGACCCACGCCTGAAAGCCCAGAATCCCCCCCTCGGTGACGGCCCGCGCCAAGCCAATGCTGAGTGCGATGATGACGAAGTAACACAGGATCGTGTAAAACAGATTGGCCCCCAAGCCCCGCCACAGCAGAAGGACCAGGCCCACGGACCCCAGCAGGAACAGGAAGGAGGAGATCCGGAGCTCCCTGCGCTCCGCGGTCTCCAGGTCGCGCACAGATGAAGGCATGAAAAAACAGAGGATATACTTGCGACACTTGAACAAAATGAACGCGGCGAAGACCATCAGGGCGCCGGCGCCCTCGGCCGTCCGGAAGTTGAATGTGTACCACCACCAGACCGGGAAGGACCGTTCATCCACCCCGTAGCCGACCCAGACCAGTACGAGGAGTTGGACCATGTAGAGGACCCAGAAGAACCACAGCGAGAAGGATATCTTGGCCGGAATCATGAACGCCAGCCCGATCATGGTGAAGAAGATGCTGGACCTGGCGCCTGGCAGGAGGCCCTGCAGGGCGCTGTTCTGGATGTAATTCCCCCACGAGATCCTGATATCCACCCGAGGCAGGCCGGGGACCAGGTTCGTGTGGTGCAGCAGGTTCAAGCCCATGATCGAGCCCGAGATAGCCAGGCCGACCCAGAACAGGCCGCTTCGGAAAACAGAAGGAACGAAGGGCCGGCCCCCGGGGTTGTCCGCCCCGGCGAGCAGTTCGGGCAGCTTCGCCAGGGGGTAGATCAGCCGCTCGTTGTGGGCCCATTGCCGGAAGATCAGGACATTGAACGTCATCAGGACGAGGTAGGTCAGCCCGATGATCAGCGCCCACCGAGCCAAAGGCATCAGCCAGTCGGACCACGGGACTTCGCCGATGATGAAACGCCGAAGCGAGGCATCGAAAGAGGGGAACCTTCGCGTGATGTTGCGGATGGTCTCGGTCATCTCCGCGGCGGCGGGCGGGTCGGCGCCGGTGACCGCTTCACGAAGCTTCCGAAGCTCCGCCAGGGTCGCGGCGACGTTCTTCGCAGCGTCCAACTGGACCTGCAATTGCTCGCGAGAACGGGTCGCCTCCTTCTTCCGGCCGCTCAACTCGTCGGCTTGGCTGCTGAGATCGTCGATCTGGCTGTCCAGCCGGTTGAACTGGTCCGGCTCGCCCAGGCGCCTCTCCTGCCTCAGTCTCTTGAGTTCGGCCCTCACGGCGAGCAGTTCTTTGTTGGCGCTGTCCCATTCGTCGGCCAACTCTTTCTTGCGGCTGAGCAACGTCTCCGCCCCGCTGACCGGCTCGAGCCGCGCCACCGCCGAATCGATCGAGTCCCCGATCTGTTCGAGAACGTCAGCAGGGGGGGACCCGGAGGACTCCACCGCGGCCAGGGTCTTTTCCGCGCGGCGCAGGTGCCCCAGCGCCGAGATGCCGCGGATCAGCCGCCGCCACCGGCCGAGGTAGATCTCAACGGTCTCGTTGGGCAGCATGATGAAGCCCGGATAGGCCCGCATGCTCTTGGGCAGACCTCTCCGGAATGTCTTGACCTTCTCGAAGGCCCTGGCTTCGAGCTTCGCGAGGTCTTCCCTCTTCCCGTCCCTGTCCTTTTCATACTCGGAGAGCCGGTCCTTGAACACGACGAGGACCTCTCGGAAGGATCCGAGCTGCTCGGCCTCCTGGACGGCGCGCCAGGCCCTCTCCGCCTTCTTCCGGGCCTGGTGTTTGGCATCCAGCGTCCGTTCCGCCTTCTCGATGGCTTTGGCACGTTCAGCAGCGCCCTCGGGGACGGTCTTTGCTTTCTCCAGACTTTCTTCCGCCTTCGCCTCGACGGCCAGCGCCCGCTCGAAGCGCAGCGCCCGGTCGTAGATGTCTTTTGTCTCTCTATGCTTCTCAAGCGCGGCGACGTATTCCCTGGCGGCTTCCCGGATGCCCGGCTCGGAGAGGAAGTAGGACTCGTTCAAGGAGGGTTCGACATACTCATTCCACTTTGTCTGGTTGTTGTTCCAGTGCTCATTGTACAGCCCGCCCATGGTGGGGATGATCTGGGAGGCCAGCCCGAACGTCGAGATCCCCGCCGATACGGAACACATGATGAACACGAGGAGAATCTCGGTGACGGTGAAGCGCCGGACGAAGCGCAACAGCCGGCAGACGGGGTTGATCAGCAGCACGCACAGGAACAGCAGCACGTAAGGGAGCACGGCGATCTGGTTCGCCGTCACGACGAGGTCCTTCCGGTTCTCGAACCAGACGGTCACGAAGGCAAACAGCCCGGAAAAGACCGTCCCCAGGATCAGGGCACGAATGGTTATCTTGCCTTCTTTCATCTCCGCCATCTCCGGGCGCGGACCTCCATCAGAACAGCAGCGGTGCCATCATCTTCGTCAGAATGGTAAACGCCATGGCGACCATCGCCAGCAGCCCCATGCCGCAGGCGAAGCCAGCGACGATCACCGGGATGTACTTCAGCCACATGTCGCCGAATCTCCGGCGGAAGTAGAAGCGGCCGACCAGCGCCCCCAGCATCTCGAACACGATCCCGCCAAACGCGCTCTGGCCCATGCCGCGCACCAGCCCGAACACCAGCAGCGTGGGCAGGCCGAACATCCAGAGACAGAGGAACGAGACGGTGCCCGCGCCCAGCCCCCAGCCGAAGTACTCCCACTTCCACGCCTCCATGAACAGCGAGCCGCTTCCCATCGTGGCGCTGTACGTCAGGCAGGCGTTCTTGGCCTGTAGTTCCCACATCTTCTGGGCGAACGGATATGCGTCGGATGGGACCGGGGCCATCTGCCAGAGCAGTTGTGAAAACAGCAGCGAGGAGATAATGATGATCGGCGTCGTGACCAGCAGGGTCTTGACCTGGCTCTTGATCTTCGTGCCGGTCAGCTCGAGGATGCGGAACTGTACGGTGGCTCTGCCGTAGTTGCCGATGGGCGCCGGTGCGAACCAGATTTTCACGCCCTTGTAGCCGCTGAGGATGTAGGTCGCCTCGCGGATCATCGGGATGTCGACCGCCTGTCCGCACAAGCCCTCCAGCTTGGCGGTTGCGTAGGAGATGAGCGGGGTGTACACCAGGGCATACCCGACGAAGAACGGCCAGGGGAACCCCGGGATCAGCCAGGTGGAGAGGCCGATCCAGAAGAAGGAAGTGAACACGTATATTCCCAGGCTGATGAAGATGGAGAAATCGCCCCGCTTGACGTTGTTGGTGACCAGCTTGCGCCAGCCGGCAGCCAGCGACGTCCACCACGGCGCGCGCCGGCCGGTGTCGGTGGCCCCGCCGCGGCGGAGGGCGAGCGCCTTCATCAACGGCGATGCGATCTTGCCCAGGCTGATGAGGGTGACGGCGCAGGTCAACCCCACGCCAAACGAAAGATAGAAATCCACGTTGTTGATGTACGTGGTGTTGATGAAGTCCATCCCTTCCTCCCAGCTCGAGAGGATCCCGTGGCTGTACAGGATTGGGTTGGCCACCATGGTGAACACCACGCCAAGAAAGCTGCCGACCACGGCCCAGAACGGGAGCACCATGCCCAGGAGAAACATGCCCAGGTCGAATGAGATGTTCAGCGGAGCAGCGGGGAGGAACCTGCCGAGGGCCGGCGTGAGATCGACCCATGGAATGGGAATCAGTTGGACGGGTTTGGCAAGGATCGCCCCGGTCACCACCGGGACCCCGACGTAGACCGCCCCGAACACGAGCCCCATCATGCCGCCGATGGAGAAGCACCGCCACCGCCAGGATTCCTTCTCGGTCCGCGGCTTGACCAGCGCAGTGATGCCCGACGCGCCCACCGGCGCCATCGGGAAAGGCAGGTTCTCCACGTCGTTGACCAGGCGGTACATCACGTAGCCCAGGCCGTACGTGTTGATACGGCTGATGACCACGCCGGTGATCACCATCGCGATGGGGGCGAGCCAGGCCACGTTGAAGAACGTTGGGCCGACCGCCTTGATGGTTTCCGCCGACGGCGCCCACCACCAGGGGATCTCCTGCGCCACGCCCATCGCATGCGCATAGTCCGACTGCACCAGGAACTGGCGCCACAGCAGGCCCTGAAACGGCGAGCTCATCGCCAGGCCGGCCATGTAGTACAGGATGTACACCTCCTGCATCTTGAGGTCGCGGAACGACCGCCGGGCGACCTCGGCGAACAGGATGATGGTGACCCACCGCGCCGCCGCATTGATGCTCCCCCCGCTGCCCACCACGAGGCCGAGGTACATGGAGCCCGGCATCATCACCAAGCCGAGAAAGACGGCGCCGACCATGGCGCGCCAGTTGAAGCCATCCTCGAATTGGTCGGGCGGCTCCATCAGCTTCCGGTACTGCTGGAGTTCCCTGTCCTCGCTCGTCGAGCGGGTCAGTCGTCTGGCCAGTGCGTTGATGATTTGTCGAATCATCGTCCCTGCCGCCGTGTGGCGCCTGCCTCAGCCCTGTTTGAAAAGCTCGGCCGCCCGCTGTGCGTACGCCGCGTGCTGCGTCGCGTTCAGGTTCCGCCAGTGCATCAAATACTTGCGCAGCCGCTCCAGAAACGGCTTGTTCGTCGTCACCCAGTTGGAGTCCTGCCCGGAGACCCGCAAGATGTCCATCGTGACCCGGTGGCTCTGAACCACGTCGTCGTGCGCCGCCCGGAACGTCACCTTCTGGGTCACGCCAAGATCGAACGGGGCCAGCGCGATGTCGTAGACCAGGGTGTACGTCTCCCGTCCCTGCTCGTCGTGGCCTTTGGATTTCTGCTCGATGGATGCAATCAATGTGCCCGTGGACGCCTCGGTGAAGCGGGCGAAGTACTCCTCCAGATACGCCATGATGCCGCCCACCAGCGACGGCTGATAGATGAAGGGGAACACCACGGTCATTCGGTTTCCGGTGTGCGCCGGCATCGACCACTTCCGCTTGCCCGAGGGCACCGCGGCGCGGGTGGCCATGATCGCCGGATACAGCGTCGACAACAGGACCACGCCGATGGTGAAGAGAATCACGTACACGACACTCAACGACGAGAAGTTCAGATTGATGCCCTTGACCAGCTCGAACTTCGTCAAGCCGATGGCGAGGAGCTGGCCGATGAGATAGCCCCCGACCGAGCCGAGCACGCTGTACACAAACGCCTCGGCCAGGAAGAACAGGCCGATGTGGGTCGGGTTCAGGCCGACCGCGTTGTAGATCGCGATCTCGTGCTTCCGCTCGTACACCGTGCCAAGGAGCGTGTTGAAGATGATGGTAGCGGCAATCAACAGGGGTATGATCAGCCGGGTCAGCCCGCCGACCGACGTCTTGTATCCGGACCCGATGTAATAGACGCCTGCGGGATGGAGCCGCTTGCCGTCCTTCCCGGTCTTGAAGTTCACTCGGCTGCCCGCGTAGAACTTGGCCCGGGTCGTGGTGAGCACCTCGTCAATCACGGGCCAGATCGGGGTATCGTCCTTGAAACGGACCGAGACGCTGAACGGCGCCGCCCCGAGACGTTTCGCCGTCTCGACCGGCAGGATCAGCAGCTTGGCGGTCTCGACGAAATCGATGCCGCTTTCGTCGATAACGCCCTCCGCGTCGGGGGTCATCACTTCGCTGCGAACCTCGCCCCGCCGCTCCATGTGCTTGATGGGCAGGATCTGCAGGTTGTTGAGGTCCTTCATCGAACGGAGCTGCTCGTCGTCCACCAGGCCGACCACGGTGAACTCGCGGCCGTGAAACGTCACCCTGGCCGTGCCGATCTGGTCCGGCGGAATCTTCAGCGCGTCCGTGGCCGCGCCGGCGGAGAGAACCACTTCCGAAGCATGGTTGGAAGAAAAGAACCGGCCGCCGGGCAGCACGGGCATTTCGCCCAGGAAACCGTCGTCCGCGACGGACAGGCCCAGGACCGCCTGCACTTCCATGGCGTGGCCCGTCCTGCACTCGGCCCGGAACTCGAACACCCCTCCCCACTGCTTGCTGGGAGGCGTCAGCATCCATCGCCGGACGATGGTCTCGCCTCGCCCCTCGAACAGATCGAGGAACACGTGCAAAGAGGCTTCGTCCATGCGCAGGTTGCCGGGCCATTGGTAGAATATCCCGGTGTAGGGCGCCGTCCGCGTGACGGGGATGATGGTCGGGCTCATCTTCTGCGATACGCTGGAAAACGCCAGCATGGAGAAAGTGACCAGGACGATGGTGCCCGTGGTCAGCGCGGTCCGTATTCGCCGCCGCTTCATATTGCTCACCCCGATGAGCATCGCTTCGCGGCCGGCGGTCGAATAGCCCACCTCCGAGGCGTCCATCGCGGTGAACGTGCGGAAGAGCATCTGCATCTCGCCCTCGAACCGGCTGTGCAGAATGTAGATGACGAAGACCCCCAGCGCACCCATCACGAACGCGATGAAGATGGCCGCCGGCGCCTTGGCAATCTCGAACGCAGGATGTATGTGCCGGAACAGAACGTAGGTGACCGTGAACAACACGGCGAACGCCGCCATCTGCGCCTCAATCCTCGCGAATTTGAAGACCAGCTTCTGTACGAAGAAGCAGAACGGCAGCAGCAGCGCCAGGTAGAACACGATGGCCTTGAGCATGTCGTTGGTGATGGCGGACGTCCAGCCGTGGGCCTTGGTCTGCGCTCCCAGAGCTTCGTACAGGCGCCGCAAGCGGCGGACGTGGTCCCGGTGCGCCTTCGCCGCCGCCATCCTGCGGAGCGCGTCGTCCCCCCGTGCCAGGAACTCGTGGGCCAGTTGATTGGAGATCCCGCGCATCTTGCTCAGCCGGTAGCGGTTGAGGACGGACAGGTCCCGGGCCGAGGCGAGAAAAGGGTCAGGCCCCAGTTCCTCCGCCGAAGAGAACCCCTCGCCTTCGGGCTCTTCCGGAGAGGCGTTCAGTGCCAGCCCTTTCCGGCCGGCCACCAGCTTCACCGCCTCGTCTCTCTCTACATAGATGGCCCCGGGCTTGGCCGTCCGGTGTATCCACTTGGTGGAGACCGGCTGAGCCTGGACGCCCCCCAATCCGTATCGGCGCGGCACCGCATCGCGCATCGCGCCCAAAGGAATGACTTTGTAGACGCCGATCGCGCTGGCCGACAGGCGGGACGGATCATTGCGCTCGTACAGCGGAATCTCCTTGCAGGGAAACAGGGCAAACGTTCGGCGCTCCGCTTGCGTGACGTTGGAACTGACCCGGGCATGCGTTTCTCCGGCATCGATGGCGTGGTTCACCGTGGTGAAGTCCGGGTCGTAGTGCAGCGCGCTGCTGGCAAGCCGACGGTGATCGACGCAGTAGAACATCCGGCCGGCGCGCTCGTCCGTCAGCGCGAAATAGGCGTTGACCACGCCGCCCCCCACGATCGGCCTGAAGCTCCAGGCAGGCTCCACCAGCACAATGGCGCTCCCGGAAACCGGCAACTGCGGCATGACGGACGCCGAGAACTCATCGAACTTGAAAGCCTTGATGTGGATGGAGTAAGCTCCCTGTGTCGGCCTCGGGGGGGGTAACTCCCCCGACGATGTCACGGCCCGGTCGGCCAGAATCCCCCGGACGAGAATGGGAACGTATGCCATCAAGCCGGCCACTCGAGCCGGCGCCAGCCGGTCAAAAGTGTCCGCCGGCGTAAAGGCCGACCCGGCAGCAGCAAACACGGTGCGCAGACTGAACGCCGGGGACCTCTGAACCGCGTGAAAACAGTGAATGGCGGAATCATACGCCGGGAAGAAATGCTCTTCCGGCCAGCCGCCGACCTTTGTCATGGTGTCGACGAAGGGATTCGCTCTCCCGCGCCACTCGCGGCCGGCGATTGCCGCCGCCACCCGCGTCGTGTTCCGCCCGAAGCGCTCGGCGCCGCGCTTGGTGGCGTACATCGCCACCATGTTCAGCGAGGAGAACCCAATCCGATCACCGCGCCAGGTCAAGTCCAGCGTGAAACTCACCGGGACGCTGCGGCCGGCCAGCGCCTCCCTGACCGAGCCGTTGGCCACGTCGATCTTCAGGTCCCGCCGGTTCAGCCGCGCCCAGGTGCGATTCGTCCGGACCAGATCGGCGACATACCCCCGCAGAATGTCCACCTCCTCGGGGGACAGATCGCTCAGCTTCGTCCGGACCCCTACACGATTGAACAGCGTAAGCACGTTCACGTGTTTCGCATACAGCTCGTCCAGCCGTTCGATTTCCTTCCTCTTCTGCTCGTCCGAAAGCTGCGAACGCTGAATCACGAGCTTCCCCGCCTTGGTCTGATTCACGTCCCGCCTCGCCAAGGCCACCATCGGCTCCTTGATCTTGATTTTCCTGCCGGTGGACGCGTCCACCAGCGTCCGCATCTCAATCAGGAGGTCTTCCTCCGCCTGGCTCGGCGGCGCCAGCTTCAGGCGCTGATACGTCTTGAACAGGAGGTCTTGGGTGCGCATCTCCGCCGCCAACAGATCGCGTACCGCCGCCACCTGCTTGTCCGGCGCGAGGAGATGCCAGGCCAGCATGCGCTCGCCAAGGAAGTACTGCGTGTGGGCGTTGACCGCCACGAGCAGCATCGATCTCGCGGGTGGGGTCTTCTTGAACTCATCCAGCAGCCGCAGCAGAAGGTACAGGTTGGCGCCGGACTGGGCGCCCGCGGCGAGTTCGGGGACAATGCAGTTGCTGTCCATGGGCGCCACGAACACGCAGACCTCCTTCTCGAGGTCCGAAGAACTCCCCGGGATCAGGACCCACAAGTCCCGGAGGAATACGTTGCGCCAGCGCGACGGCTCCGCCTCGATGCGGACGCCCAGCGAGCGCGCGGAACGCTTCACCGCCTCCTTCAGCCTGGCGCCCTCCGCCGCGTTCACGAAGAAACGCGGAACCGAGACCTCCGTGGCGTAGACCTTCGCCACCGCCTCCGAATGGGAATACTCGTCCGGGGCGATGAAGATCAATCCTTTCACCCCGAAGCGCAGAAACCGCTGCCATGACCCGCCGCAGTTGAACTCCATCAGCGCGATGGCGCCCTCGAGGGGGACGCCTTTCAACGCCTCCAGGTCGGCGACGGTCCCGTGACCCAGGTACACCAGCTTGGTAGTAAAGTCCTTCGCAGGGAAATTGCCCGGGCGGAAGATCGTGGGGTGCATCGGGAACAGGCGGATGGGCGGCAAGCGCCCGGCCGTGATCCGCGTCCGGCCCGGCATGAACGTGGGGGCCTCGAAGCGGATCTGACCGTGCCGGAACCCGCTCTTGGCGAAGCGCTCGGCGACCCGTTGTTCAGTCAGCAGATTGCCCGGCGTCCCGGGGTGACGGACCTCTGCACCGGCGAAGAACGACCGCATCTCCGCCAGCAACTGCTTGCCGTCCGCCGGCGGCGCGGGCGGCGTCCCGGCGAGAACGGCGCCCCCCAGCAGGCAGCCGAGGCCGATTGTGAGCGCCCGTGCGATCTTCATGAGCCTACTTCACTTTGATCGATATCACGTTCCGCTCCATCAGCGATTTCAGGAACTCGACGATGCTGAGTTCCGCCTCGCGCCGGTTGGTCTGGTACTCGGCCACGAAAGCGTCGATGAGGTCCCGCACCGTCGCCCTCCCGTCGATCCGGCGAAGCACGAAGGAGCCCAACTCGTCGAGGTTGATCCGCTTGTCCGTCACCGGCGGCCGGAACCGGTCGAGGAACCCGCTGCCACGCCGCGTGCGGACGCTGATCGACAGGCTCGGTCCGCCGCCGTCGCCGACCGTCACGTTCTCGTTGATCAGCGGGACCCCCGCCAGCGAGCGCCGGCGGTCCAGCCGCTCTTCCTTCCGTTTGGCGAACAACGCCATGGGGCTCCCTTAACCGCCTTCGATGCCGCCAACCTCGATCTTCAAGTTCTTGCGCTCTTCCAGCCGCTGCGCCTTGCCGTCCCGGATCCACAAAATGCGGTCGGAGACGTCCAGCATCTTCATGTCGTGCGTCGCCGAGATGACAGTGATGCCTTTCTCTTCCTTCAGCCGGACCAGCAGCTCGATGATCTCCCTGCCGGTATCCACGTCGAGGTTGGCGGTGGGCTCGTCAGCCAGGATGATGACAGGGTCATTGGCCAGGGCGCGAGCAATGGCGACCCGCTGCTGCTGGCCGCCCGACATCTCGTAGGGACGATGAAACGCGCGCTCGCCCAGGCCGACCGTATTGAGGATGTGCGCCGCCTTCTCCCGGGCGTCATCCGCGCTCGTGCCCGCGAAGACCATTGGCAGCGTCAGGTTCTCCAGCGCCGTCAGAATGGGAAGAATATTATACATCTGGAATATATAACCGACCTTGTGACACCGCAGCCAGGCCAGTTCATAGGAGTCCAGTTGGGCGACGTCGATCTCGTCGATGAAGACCATCCCCTCCGTGGGAGAGTCGAGCCCGCCGATGACGTTGAACAGCGTGGTCTTGCCCGAGCCGGACGGCCCCATGATGGAGAGATATTCGCCGCGAAACACATCCAGACTGATGCCGTCCAGCGCTTTCGTCACGGTCTCCCCCTCGCCGTAGTAGCGCTTCACCCCGATCGCGCGGATGACGATGTCCTTCGGTTCCTTCGTGCTCATCTAACCGGCAAGCTCGCATTGAAACGGCGTCACGGGCCCGGATCAGTAGACGGCGAGTGAAGCGTCGCGCAGATCGTCCAGCACTTCACATCCCGCGCCACGCAGGCGCAGCTTCCATCCCATCCGGTCTTTCCTCGAGCCCAATACTATCAAGTCGGATACAGAATGGCCAGTGCCCGACGGGGCTTTCCGCACAACTCCCCCACCGCAGCGGAAGTCCGCGAGTCAAGAGTCACGCCTATAACATAACCTTGGTGGGGCAGGCATTCCTGCCTGCCCAGTGGCGGACAAGAATGTCCGCCCCACCGTTCTGTCAGAGTTCCTCGGGTAACTACGCCTCGGTCAACGGCTCGCGGGGCGAGAGGCCGTCCGGATCGTTGAAGGTCGCACCGGGCGGAGCCGGCACCGGGCCGCTCAGCAGCGGATCGTCGGTCTCCCGCATGAAACGCGCCAGCCGGCCGCGCATGTCCTCCAGTACCCCGCTCATCGCGGGATCTCCGGCCAGGTTGTTCGCCTCGTTGGGATCGAAGACCAGGTCATACAACTGCTCCTGCGCGACGGGGCGCTCCTTCCAGCCGTGGTCAAGCCACAGTTGCTTGCTGGCGCCGTCGTCACAGTTGGGCAGGACCGGGGTGCGGCGTCCACCGAACCGCCGGATGTAGTTGAACCGCCGGGTCCGGACCGCCCGCATCGGCTCGTACGCGGCGTGATACGTGACCTCCGAGAAGATCTCCTCGTTGATCTCGTCGGCCTCGCCCCGGATCAGCGGCATCATCGACCGGCCCTGGAGCCCCTCGGGCAGGTCAATCCCGATCAGGTCGCACAGCGTCGGGAAGATGTCGACCTGCGACACGAGCGCGTCACACACCCGGCCACCTTCAAGGCCGCCCGGGCCGCGCATGATGAGCGTGACGCCCAAGCCATGGCAGTTCAGGTTGCACTTCATCTCCGGAAACGCGATGCCGTGATCGGTCGTACAGATGACCAGCGTATTGTCCGCCAGGCTGGCGCGGTCGAGCGCCGCGAGCACCAAGCCGTACTTCTCGTCCAGGCCACGTGCCGCCGCCATGAAGCCGGCCATGTCCCGCCGTGTCTCCGGCGTGTCGGGGATCGGCGCCGGTGGCCGGCAGTAGCGGGGGTCGTCCGCCGGGCCGGGGTCAGGAAAGGTGCGATGGGTGTCGTTGAATCCGACCGAGAGGAAGAACGGCTGGGGCGGCGCGCCGGCGAGCCATTCGGCGGCGCGCCCGCAGCGATCCTGTTTCCGGCAGATGTTGACTTCGTCGTAGCCGATCTCGCTCGCGTCGGGAAGGACATGCTGCGTGCCGATCAGGGCCGAGTGATAGCCGGCCTTGCGCAGCGTGTGGACGATGTGCTGCCCGGCGTCCGCCAGGCTGAAGCCCCGGTTGACCAGGCCCAGCATGCCGCAACTGTGCGGGTACTTGCCGGTCAGCAGCGCGGCCCGCGCCGGCGAGCAGGTGGGTGCCGCGGCGAACGCCTGGCGGAACAGCACCCCGTCCTCGGCCAGTTGCTGCATGTTCGGCGTCGCAATGGCGTAGCCGTACGGCTGACAGTAGCGTCCCAGGTCGTGCGTGTGGAGATACAAGACGTTAGGGCGGTCCATTCCGCTTGCTCCTTCAGGGTTTCGTGGCCTCGCGCGCCCGCCGCCTGACGCGAGTGGGCGCTCATTGTATGCGACGCACAGCGGCATGCCAGCAACATCTTCCGGCTCTGCGGCCGGCGTCTGCCGATCACCAACCGATACCAACCGCGCGCGCGTTTCCACCGGCGGAGACACAGCTCCCTTGCCCGTCGAAACCGGGTGTGCTACGCTGTTGTCGTTCCGAATGTCTCACGACGTTGGTCCCTGTTGCGAGGGCGCCGGATGAGCACCGTCACTCCGAAGCAGCTCTACGAATGGTGCAGGATCCCCCACGATGAGCTCGAAAGTCATCCCGACGGCAAGGTGCCGCTCCGTCTGTGCAAGGACTCGGCGGAGATGGGCGGGATCATGGCCGGCGAACTGGTCGACGCGATCAAGGCGGCCAACGCGGCGGGCAAGACGTTCCGCACCATCATCCCCTGCGGGCCGAGTTGCTGGTACGAGCCGTTCACGGAGCTGGTCAACCACGAGCAGGTCAGCCTCAAGAACGTTGTTGTCTTTCACATGGACGAGTGCCTCGATTGGCAGGGGCGCGAGCTGCCGCGCCGGCATCCGTACAGCTTCCGGGGCTTCATGGAACGACATTTCTACGCCCCGGTCGATCCGGCGCTGTCCGTGCCCGAAGAGAATCGCGTGTGGCCGACGCCCGACCGGGTCGACGAGATCGCGGCAATGATCGCGAACGTCTCGGTCGACCTGACGTACGGCGGATGGGGGCAGGACGGCCACATCGCGTACAACCAGGCGCGGAGGCATCCGTTCAGCCACGTCACCATCGAGGACCTGAGACACTCGACGGTGCGCGTCCAGGAGAACAACGTGGACACGATCATCGCCCTGGCTCAGAGGACGTTCGGCGCGGCCTACCAGTTCGTGCCGCCGATGTCCGTCACGCTCGGGATCAAAGAGTGCTTGTCCGCGAAGAAGGTCCGCGTGTTCAGCGACACGGGTGCGTGGAAGCAGACGGCTCTTCGCGTGGCGCTGTTCGGCCCGCTCACCCCGGAGTACCCGCTCACGCTGCTCCAGGAGCATCCGGACGCGCTCATCACCGCGACGGTCGAGACGGCCACGCATCCCGTCAGCCTGCATCCCGAGTGGGACCTCGGACTATGAGCCACCTCAACATCCGCAAGCAGAAGTACCGCGGGATGATCGGCGTCGGCGGCATCGGCTCCGGGTCGTTCTTCGAACTCTCCGGCAACCACACCCTCGGCCGCGAGGAGAGCCGCGGCGGCCGGCTCCTCGACCGCAAGGACTACTGCAAGCTCCACATCATCGCGCACTACGTGCAGACGCTCCTCGGCCCCGACTTCGAGACCATCCCCGTCGGCAAGGTCGGCAACGACGACGCCGGCCGCCGCCTCCTCGACGAGATGCGGCAGGCCGGGATGCGAACGGACCTCGTGCGAACCTCGCCCGGCGACTCGACGCTGTTCTCGTTCTGCTTCGTCTATCCCGACGGAGCCGGCGGGAACCTGACGACGGACGATTCGGCCTGCTCGAAGGTCGATGCCGCCTGTGTGACCCAGGCGGTCCGTGAGTTCGCCTGGCTCGAGGACCGCGGCATCGCGCTCGCCGCGCCCGAAGTCCCGATCGAGGCGCGGGAGAGGCTGCTCGATCTCGGAACGCGGCACTCGCTGTTCCGCGCCGCCGCGTTCACGTCCGAGGAAATGCCGCGGGTCGTCGAGTCCGGCCTGCTCAAGCGCGTTGACCTGCTCGCCGTCAACCTCGACGAGGCGGCCGCGGCGATCAACGTGCCCGCCGACGGCGAGCCCGACCGTATCGTCGACGGAGCCGTCGAAGCGCTCGGCCGAGTCAATCCCACGCTCCGCATCTCGATCACCGCGGGCGTCCGGGGCAGTTGGACGTGGGACGGCGCCGAGTTGTCGCACGTGCCGGCGTTCGATGCCGAGGTCGTCAGCACGGCCGGCGCCGGCGACGCGCACTTCGCGGGCATCCTGGTGGGGCTCGCCGCGGGCCTGTCCCTTCGCGGCGCTCAGGAACTCGGCACCCTCGTCGCCGCGCTCTCCGTGACGTCGCCCCACACCATCGACAAGCGGATCGACCGGGAGTCGCTGCGCGAGTTCGCAGGAGAGAGCGGCGCCGAACTGAGCAACCCCGTCCGCGCACTCCTGGAGGAATGACGATGAGCGTGACCGTTCGGCCCGTCCACTGGAGTTCTAATGCTCTTGACTCCTACTCCTGCTCTTACTCTTACTCGTACTCGTACTCGTGCTCTTACTCGGCTCGCCCGGGCGGGGAGTACGAGCAGGAGTAAGAGCAAGATTAGGAGGAAGCGGCGATGAGGATCATCGACGCGCACGCGCACGTCTTTCCGCAGTACGCCGACCTGGCGGTGCAGGTGATGGACCGCACCGGCGTCGAACGCTCGGTCACCCTCGAGTGGCACGACGGCTTCGGCGAGACGCTCCGCGAGCATCTCGACGTCTTCAACCGCCACCCGGGCCGCTTCGTCGTGTTCGGCAACGTCGACTTCCGACGCATCAATGAACACGACTTCGCCCGGCGCGCCGCCGAGCAGATGGCCCGCGACGTCGAAGCCGGCATGCGCGGCCTCAAGGTGTACAAGGCCCTCGGTCTCGAGTACCGCCACCCGGACGGCGAGTTCTGGCGCGTCAACGACGACCGGCTCGATCCCATCTGGGCCAAGGCGGGCGAGTTGAACATCCCGGTGCTCATCCACACCGCCGACCCGGTCGCCTTCTGGCAGCCGGTCGACGACCATAACTTCTGGGGCGGCGTGCTCCACGGCGAGTACGAATGGTGGACGTACTACCGCAAAGACTACCCCGGCCGCGACGTGCTGCTCGCGGAGCGCAACGACGTCATCCGTCGGCATCCCGACACCACGTTCCTCTGCCCGCACGTCGGCAGCCGCGCCGATGCGCTGGACCTCGCCGCCGACGACCTCGACGCACTCCCCAACCTATGCTACGACTTCTCCGCCCGTATCCCCATCCTGGGCCTGCCCGGCCGACACGCCGCCCGCACGCGGCAGTTTTTCATCGAGTTCCAGGACCGCATCCTCTTCGGAACCGACAGCGTCTACGATGACACGAACGTCCCCACCGGCATGCAGGCCCAGTGCCTGTACCAGCCGGGTGAGATTCCGCTCGACGGCGCCGACCCGCACGAGAAGTACGTCGAGACATCCGTCGAGTTCATCCGGTCGCACATCGACTTCCTGACGACGGACCTTGTGCAGAAGGACCCGCCCTTCAAGCGGAACACGGCCGGCTTCTCGACCCAGGGCATCGACCTGCCGAGGGACGCGTGCGACAAGATCCTGTGGAAGAACGCCGAGCGTTTGATCCCGGCGTAGGGCGGCCGAATCCCCGGCGATGGCCAAACGGAGTGAGGCAAATGGGCAAGTCGAGAATCGCGGCGATGGTGGTGGGAGGGATCGCGGTCGCGTGCATCGCGTTCGTCGTGGTGCTGCTGCTCGTCAAACTGCTCTGGGCGTGGACGATCCCGGACCTGTTCCCCGGCGCGGTCGAGCAGGGGCTGATCGCCGCGAGGATCTCGTGGCTCGCCGCGGTCAAGATCGCCCTGTTTATCGCAGTCCTGTCCGGCTTCGCCCGCGGGCATCATGCGAAGTCGTAACGGGCGTCGCATCGCCTAGCCCGACCTGGCGAACTCGATCAGCCCCTCGACTCTCGCAAACGCCAGCCCGGTCACGGTGTCGGCGCAGCCGTAGTAGATGGCGATCCGCCCGGTCGGCGCGTCGCACAGCGCGGCGCAGGGGAACACCACGTTGGGGGTGTCGCCCACGCATTCGTACAGCATCTGCGGCGAGAGCACGTACGACCGCCCCCGGGCGAGCACTTTCCACGGTTCTTCGAGGTCGAGCAGCGCGACCCCGGCGCTGTAGACGAATCCGTTGCACGACGTCAAGACCCCGTGGTAGATGAGCAGCCAGCCCTCGGTGGTCTCGATCGGGATCGGGCCGGGTCCCACCTTGGTGCTCTCCCAGCCGCCGCGGGTCCCCATCACGAACCGGTGGCAACCCCAATGGCACATGTCCGGGCTCTGGCTGACGAACATGTCCCCGAACGGCGTGTGGCCGCGGTCGCTCGGACGATTGAGCATCACGTATTTCCCGCCGATCTTGCGGGGGAACAGAACGCCGTTCCGGTTGTACGGCAGGAATGCGTTCTCGAGCTGGTGAAACGTCCGGAAGTCGTGCGTGTACGCGACGCCGATGGTCGGCCCGTGGTAGCCGTTGCACCACGTGACGTAGTAGCGGTCCTCGATCCAGACCACGCGCGGGTCGTAGCCGTACTCGAACTTGCCGATCTCGGGGTCGTCACATTCGAACGCCAGCGGCTCGGCCTCGATCTCCCAGTCGATGCCGTTCTTGCTGAAGCCGACGTGCAGCCCCATGTGGCGGCTCCTGTCGTCGCAGCGAAACACCCCGGCGAACTCACCCTCGAACGGCACCGCGGCGCTGTTGAAGATGCTGTTCGACGACGGGATGAGGTCTCGCGGGATGATCGGGTTCCGGCTGTACCGCCACACCACGTCCGTGCAGCCGTCCGGCTTATCCTCCCACGGGATGTTCGGCAAGGCCGGACCGACGACAGTTTGCTCGCCCATGTTCGTCACTCCTATTTCTCCTCACAGGTTTGAGCGGGCATCATAGCGCGGTGCGTCAACTTTGGCTACAGGTCAACTGCATTCAGGCAGTCGCAGTGTGGGCACGTACGGGGCAATCAAGGGTCATCGTCACCACTGACATCGAGCCGCGTTTCCGCGCACAGCTCAAGTCAATTCCGGGAGCTTTTCTTGACTTCTTCGGGCGGCCTAGATGCGGGCGATGTGCCGTCCGGCAGCACCGTGTCCCGCTCCTTCAGCCGCAGGAATCCGGCGGCGAGAATGGCTGCGACCTCGTGGCGGCGTTCGTTCGGCGTCAGCGCGGCGTCGGTCTTGGCCGCGGCTTCACCAGGCAGTTCGGTCGTGTGCATGGGCACGCTCCTCTCGGATGCGCCCACAACGACCTCGGCCTTGCCTCCGGCGCGTCGTCCGGCTGGGTTGAGTTCTCCTCTGATTACTTACCCGGCGAGAGTTCGAAACGTCGGATTGGGGTCGCGGTGCGGAAAGGGTCGTTAACCCGCAAGAGTAAAGCACTGTGGAATTTCTCAAAATAGTTCCTGACTATTCTTGGCGATTTGGTAAAATAGGAAAGGTCGTTGAAGAAAGGCTGAAACATGGACCCGAAGACCAAGGCCAAGTACGAAGCTCGGGCGCGGATCATGAAAGCGATGTCACATCCGACGCGACTGTTTATGGTCGACGTGCTTTCCAAGGGCGAACAAAGCGTCCGCGAGCTAACGGAGATGGTTGGGGACGACATATCCACGATCTCAAAGCACCTTTCCGTTCTCAAGAACACCGGGATCGTCATAGACGAGAAGCGGGGCACGCAGGTCTTCTATTCCCTACGTATCTCGTGTATTCTAGATTTCTTCTCCTGTGCCGAGAAGGTCCTCAAGACAAACGCCAGAATACAGGCTGCGCTGGCCAGATGAGCACCGTCGTCTTCCTTGACGGCAAGCCGGGCGAAACATGTAAATCATTTGGATATGCTTGAGAACATATCATGAAATGGCTTATCGCCCTGCTCTTGATTCTGGGCCTGGCCGCCTTGATGACCATGACCGGACGGGGCGGCGGGAATTTCTACGTGCCGCTCCTGGTAGCGTGCGGTGCTCCCATGCACGAGGCGGCGACGAGCGGCCAGTTCATACTTGTCGCCACGGCCTCCGCAGCCGCGCTGCTTTTCCATAAGCACCGAACGGTCGATTGGAAACTGGCCTTGGTGATCGACCCTCCGACCGACGTCATGGCTCTCTTCGGCGGATATCTCTCGGCATACGTAGGCGGCATGGAGCTTAAGCTTGTCATGGCCGGCCTGTTGGCAGTGGCCGGGTTCTGCATGTTCCTGAAGTTGGAAGATCGTAGCGGACCGCAACCGAAGCGGTTCGGCTTCTGGCGGCGCAAGTTCGGCGACGAGGAATACACGGTGAACCTGTGGCTGGCGTTGCCCGTCACTGCAGCGACCGGGCTGGCCGCGGGAGCGGTCGGTATTTCCGGCGGCTCATTCAAGGTTCCGCTTATGGTGCTGGCGTGCGGAGTCCCCATGCGGGTCGCCGTCGGGACCTCTTCAGTCATGGTTGCCGCGACTGCCGCAATGGGACTTGCCGGGCATGCGGCGCAAGGGCATTTCAACCCACATTGGGCGCTGCCGATGGCGTGTGTCGCCGTCCTGGGCGGGATTATCGGGAGCAAGTTCGCGTTGAATGCGAAGCCCAGGAATCTCAAGACCCTGTTCGCGTTCACCAGTCTGGCGGCTGCGGCGTTCATGGCCTTCAACGCGTTCTTGTCGAGGTAGTAGACCCGAGTGCAATTGCCCTGAACGGAAGGAGACTCTGTCATGGAAGAATCCATCGGATTTGTTGGCGGCGGACGAGTTGTATCAATCATCCTTGGCGGATGGTCTCGCGCGAGAACCATGCCGGACAAAGTCGTGATTCATGATGTCGATGCGGATGTGCTTTCTCGACTCGCGGCACGGCATCCACAGGTCGAGGCCAGTGCTCATGTCGCATCTGCCGCTGCTCAAGAGATTGTATTCTTAGCCGTGCATCCGCCAGTAGTCGCGGACGTTCTGCCTCAACTGACGCCAAACCTACAGTCGGATGCGGTGCTCGTTTCGCTGGCGCCGAAGTTCACCATCTCCAATCTCTCGCAGATGCTGGACGGTTTCAGCCGGATCGTCCGCATAATCCCGAATGCGCCGTCGATCGTAGGTCGCGGCTACAATCCCGTCGCCTTTGCACCGGAAATGTCTGGAGAGAAGGACGCATTACGGCAGATTCTGGAACCGTTGGGTGATTGTCCCGAAGTTGCCGAAGAGCATTTGGAGATCTATGCGGTGGTGTCGGCCATGTCTCCCACATGGCTCTGGCCGCAGCTCTACCAGCTCAGCGACCTTGCCCAAGCCAACGGCCTCTCGGGCGACGCCGTTCTGGCAGCCCTGGATGGAATGGTGTCAGGTGCCGTGGCTGCCATGCGCGAATCCGGTCTGTCTCCCGAACAGGTGCAGGATCTGATTCCGGTCAAACCTGTGGCGGCTGAAGTGGGGGCCTTTGTGTCTGCCGCCGATCCGAAGCTCTACGGACTGCTGGAGAAACTGCAGCCGTAGCGCCTGGACTTCTGCTGCAAGACGCCTTTGGCGAGTGAGAGTCACTCCGATCACGTTCGCAGCCTTCACATTAATCGGTAACTGATTGCAGGTCCGCGAAGCATTCCCTGGAAACGATTTCGCGACCGTTTTGGACTGCGGTGCGGAAAGGGTCGTTAACCCGGAGAGGGTCGTTCAACAGAGAATGAGAGAGTTTTGGCGCGTCTCTTCGGGGTCCGGTCGCAACCCCCACGGTTGCGTTCGGACCCCAGTCACTCTCTCTCGAAACAGAGAACCTGGGAAGGTTGGCGGAACCGCGCCAAAGCCTGCGAGGACTCTCGCCCTCGGGGCTTCCGGTCAACTACTCAGACGCGGATATTCCGCGTTTTTTATATGGTCCCCCGAGTAGGACTCGAACCTGCAACCTACGGTTAACACAGGTCCGGGGAGGTTCGGGGATACAATACCTGATTCCCATGCCTCTTCCGCTGGCGGTGTCATAGTCGTGTATCCCTGAAATGGGCGAACGAGCATGCCTTTCTGCGGGGTGTGTCACTTCCGATGCCGCTGCCTGTCAAGAGACAAATGTTGTCTCCGGAACTCCGAGCACACCATCCTGGTGATGCACGGCCTGGGCCAGCCGATGCCGCGCTCGTGACTCAGGGCGTCGGCTCCCGGACCTCAACGACCGTGTTCGCCTTGGCGCCGCTGCACTTGGCGAACGAGAGCACGCCGCAAAACGCTTTGGGGCTTCGAGATATAGCGGCGGTCTGGCAGGGCGGCGGACGGGCGTCCTGCGACCACAAAAAGAGGCGGCATCTGGCTCGATACCGCCTCACGGCTCGCCTTTCCGAACGAGTCTCGAACGGAAGCAAGGCACCTTATTGAACTCCATGTTGGTAATGAAATTACAGGATGGAGCCAAGAAATTCTTCGCTGACGCTCAGAATGACATAACTCCTTAGGGGTGCATATATTCTGTCATGCTGAGCGAAGCGAAGCATCTCTGCCTTTTCTGCCCGCGTTTCCTTTTATTGCATGGAGTTCAATAGTGTTGTGCCGTCCGTTCTCCATGCGCAAGTTCCGCATCCTGTTCGCTTTCTGATTCCACGGATAAAGGGGTTGACAATGCGAAGGTAGAACTTTAGGATTGTCACCATGAGATTTATCCCAAGGCAACTGACCGCGGAGCTGAAATCGGCCGCCAAGGCCTTCCCGGCCCTGATCGTCACGGGGCCGAGACGGGCCGGCAAGACGACGCTCCTGCGCAAGGTCTTTCCCAAGGCCGACTACTTTCTGCTCGAGGACCCGGACCTGATCGCCCGGTTCCGCGCGGACCCCAGATCGTTCATCGAAGAGATCGAGCCCCCGGCCATTCTCGACGAGATTCAGCATCTTCCCGAAGTGCTGAACTACCTGCGGACCCTGATCGACGCCCATCCCGGGCGCAAGGGGCAGTGGTTCCTCACCGGCTCGCAGGAGGCGCCGCTGATGCAGGGAGTGACCGAGTCCATGACGGGGCGGGCGGCGGTGTTCCAACTGCTGCCCATGTCCTGCGAAGAGACCGACAAGGTGTCGCTCTTGAACGGCGGGTTCCCGGAGGTGCTCGGCCATCCATCGACTCGCCGGACGTGGTTTCGCTCGTACATCCAGACCTATCTCGAACGGGATGTGCGGGCGGTGAGTTCGATCCGCGACCTGGCGACCTTCCGGCGATTCCTCGCCCTTCTGGCGAGCCGCTGCGGGCAGATGCTCAACAAGACCGACATCGCAGCGCCTCTCGGCGTGTCCGTGCCGACGGTGACCTCGTGGCTCAGCGTCTTGGAGATCACGTCGCAGATCGTGCTCGTGCCACCGTTCTACGAAAACTTCGGCAAGCGCCTGGTCAAGTCGCCGAAGCTCTACTTCCTGGACTCGGGCCTGGCGTGCCATTTCCTGGGCATCGAGTCGGAGCGGGATCTCAACAAGTCCCCGTTCCTCGGCCCCATCTTCGAAGGGTTTGTCGCGGCGGAGATCATCAAGCGCCAGGTGAATACCGGCCACAGCAAGTCGCTCTACTACTTCCGAGACCGACAGGGCCTGGAGGTGGACTTCCTGCTCACCCTGGGCGACAGGCGGCTTGCGCTGGTCGAGGCCAAGGCGACGCGCACGCCCGTTCCGCGCGCGGCCGAGCCACTCCTGCGACTGGCAAAGGCGATCAAGGACTACGACGTCCGCCGATTCGTCGTTCACCGCCCGTCGGGCGGACCGCGCCGTCTGGCTGCGTTGAGACCGGGCGTCAAGGCCCTGCCGGTGGACCGCTTGGCCAGTCTCTGGCAGGCGTAAGCAGTCAGGAAGGGGACCCCATTCCAACCAGGGTTGTTAACCGGAACGCTTTCGGCGGGTGACAGTCCGAGAGTTCCGGGCATTCTTTAGGTCCGGGGGGCGTGGTAAGGATTCAGGTCCGGGGAGACAATACTTGATTCGTGCCTCCCTTCCGCTGCTGGTGTCATAGTGGTGTATCCCTGAAATGGGCGAATGAGGATGCCTTTCTGTGGGGCGTGTCACTCCCGATGCCGCTGCCTGTCGAGAGATAAGTATTGCGTCCCCGGAACTCCCCGAGAGATAAGTATTGCGTCCCCGGAACTCCCGTCCCCGGAACTCCCCGGAACTCACGCGGTTATGCTTGTTCGTCTTCTCGCCAGTTGACCTCTTGCTCCAGGCTGGTGATCAGGGCGCGAAGATGCACAAGAAGGTCCGGCACCTGCTCAGTGACCACGGCATGAACACGCTCGAAGTCGACCGTGCCGTACTGGTGAGCTAGAACATTCCGCATGCCGATGATGAGCGGCCAGGGGATTTCAGGAGTCCGGCGCCGGGTATCTTCGGATACGAGCCGGGCGGCTTCCCCGATGACTTCGATGCAGTGGACGACTGCGGCCTGCGCCATTTCGTCGACGACGAACTCCTCCAGCGACCGCGGACCGAGGAACTCGCGGGCACGCTCCGCGTAGAGGCGCATGTCCTCGCACTTGACGAGGTCGCGTTCGCGCGCGTCACGAGCGCTCATAGAGCAGCTCCACGTTTCTCAGGGCGAAGCGGCGAAAGTACTTGTTCGGCGAACGCTCGACAGAACGGCGCGTCAGCAGGTCCACGGGCCGGCCGAACAGCGCTTCGAGTTCCTGCTGAAGCGCAACGATCTCCAGGCCGTGTCGAACGCCTGGGGCAAAGGTCACGAGCACGTCAAGGTCGCTGCCCGCCCCGGCGTCACCCCGGGTAAAACTGCCGAACGCCTCCAGCCGCGCTATCTCGTAGCGCTGGCAGAGGCTCGTCAAGCGTTCCCGATCAATCTGCAAGTCTTCAACTAACATCGTTCAGCCCTCCGGCTCCCATAGTACAATCAGCGGGCGGTCTTCGCAAGACGATGGATTCAAATTGCTCGGCGTACATCCCTCCCCGCGCCGGGATGCCGGAACCGTTATCACGATGTCCGACGCGCCAAGAATCGGCCGAATCCGCGCCTGACCCCATTCCAACCAAGGTTGTTAACCGGAGGGCCTCTCGGCTTCCAAGAGTCCGAGAGTTTGGGCCCTTTGGCCCGACCGGGCCGGATTGCGGTTAAACTGAAGGAGGGAATCGCGGCGCGGGCGCCGGTACCACGCGAGCCCGACCCCGCGGCAAAACGCTTTGGGACTTCGCAGGCCCGGGGACACCATCCTGGTGATGCACGGCCTGGGCCGGCCCATGCCGCGCTCGTGACTCAGGGCGTCAGCTCCCGGACCGCCACGACCGTGTTCGCCTTGGCGCCCTTCTTCTCGACCGTCTTTCCGGAGGGGTAGAAGGTCACACTCAGGTCCACCGTCTCCCTGTCACCGAGTCCGAAGTGGCGCTCGGTGGCCGTGTGGAAATAATAGCTGTGGAAGCTCTGCCGGCCCCAGATGGCGACCTGCTCGTACCACAGGAGCTTGGCGCGGTCGCCGAGTGCGCCGGCCTGGTAGATGCGGATCTTGGCGCCCGCCGCGGCGCGGTTCCCCTTCGCGCCGATGAGACGGACGCGCAGCCAGTGTCTCGCGGGCAGGTCGTTGCGGAACACGCCGATCCCGCGTTTCTTGGGCACCGGGGACGCGCCGTACGTGACCACGTCCAGGTCGCCGTCGTCGTCGATGTCGCCGAAGCACAGGCCCTCGTCGACGGCCTGCGGGACGGACGACGGCAGGCCCCACGCGGCGTTGACCAGTTCGAGTTTCCCGCCGCCCCGGCCGCGCAGCACGTAGAGGAAGTACTTGCCGTTCACGACCACGTCGGCCACGCCGTCGTTGTCGAAGTCGGTCACGATCGCGCCGCCCCAGTTCGCCGAGCGGGGGCCGATGCGGAGCTTCTTCACACCGACGACGTCGGGGCCGCGGGCGAAGCGCCCCTTACCGTCGTTGAGGTAGAGGACGATGTCGCGCCCTTCGACGCAGATGAGGTCGGGGGCGCCGTCCTGATCCACGTCGCCGAAGCCGTGGATGCTGCCGCTCTCGGGCTTGAGTCCCGCCTCCGCCGTGGCGTCCGTGAACTTCATCTTGCCGTCGTTGAGGAGGATCCGCCGACCGGGCGGGATGTAGCCGCGCCGGCTGACCAACAGGTCGAGATCGCCATCGCCGTCGATGTCGGCGGGCACCGCGCCGGACTCGGACATCACCGGGACCGAGGCGTCGCTTTTCCATGTCCCGCCGTGCCGGCCGTGGGCGATCCACAGGCGCCCCTCCTTCCCGTCGCCGGTAGCGAGGTAGTCGGCGATGCCGTCGCGGTTCAGGTCGACCATGGCGACGGCGCGGCTGAAGCAGTTGAAGCCGGGGTTGTACACCTTGAAATTCCACACGGGCGGGTTGCCCGGCTTGCAGTAGTTCAGGTAGGTCACCCCGCCGCCGTCGTGCCACGAGCAGAAGATGTCGGGCTTGCCGTCCTCGTTCACGTCGTAGACCAGGCGAATCTCGCCGCCGGGATAGGGCAGGTCGTTTTTTTTGCGGATACCGCGGGGGATCTTGAGCTTGGGATCGACGCCGGTGAAGCGCCCCTTGCCATCGTTGAAACCGGCGACCGCCGGCGAGCCGTGGCCGGCCAGGTGCAGGTCGAGGTCGCCGTCGCCGTCGAGGTCGACCAGCGTCATCCCGCTGAGCCACCACTTCGGCAACCGCTTGTAGTGGTCGGCCACGATGGCCCAGACGCCCGAACGGTCGCTGATGTCCGTGAAGCCCGGCTTCGGCTCAGCGGCTCGCGCGTGCGACGCCAGCAGAATGAGTACGCCGGTAAGCAGGACAACCAACGCATCAACTCTCGTGTTCATGCTACCTCCTATCTCCTGCGCCGGCGCAGGGATTCGGCGATGACGCGGACGACGGTGAGGTTGCGTAGGTCCGGGGACACAGTACTTGATTCGCACCTCCCTTCCGCTGCTGGTGTCATAGTAGTATCTCCCTGAAATGGGCGCACGAGGATGCCTTTCTGTGGGGTGCGTCACTTCGGATGCCGCTGCCTGTCAAGAGCCAAGTATTGTGTCCCCGGGACTCGTGTTATCGGTCATGGTGGCGAGAATGTCGGCGACGTCTCCCGTGGCAAGGCAGATACAAGAGTCGGCGGCGCCGTAGTACGTCCACAGCCGCCCCTCGCGGATGAAGCCGCCGGCGGCGAACACAACGTTGGGGGCGTCGCCGGTCCGTTCGTACGGCTCTTGCGGGCCCAGCAACCAGCGGCGTGTGCGGCCGATCAGGCGGTGCGGTTCCTCAAGGTCCAGCAATGCGGCGCCCAAGCGATAGATGGGATCGCCAGCCGCGTGCTTCACGCCGTGGTAGATGACCAGCCAGCCGGCCTCCGTCTCGATCGGCGGGAGGCCGGCACCGACACGAGCGCCATCCCACCAAGGCCCTCCCCGCACAGGAATGACCACCTGGGGACGTCCCCAGTAGACTAGGTCCGGCGAATACGAAAGCCACACACTCCCGCCGCCGACGGACGGCCGGTGCAGCATGGCGTAGAGGCCGTTGAATCTCTTCGGAAACAGAGCAGCGTTCTTGTTGTCCGGCGGGCAGACGACCCCAATGCGGTCGGCGCTCTTGAAGTCCTTGGTGGTGGCGATGGCCACGCAGGGCCCCTGGTTGGAGTACGCCGTATAGGTAATGCCCCAAGCCTCGAGGTCCGCCATCCACGTGAGACGGCAGTCCTCCACGCCGTTGGTCTCGTAGTCGAAGCCCTGGGCGGGGTGCAGCAGGGCGCGGGGCTCGAAGCGCCAGTCGGTCATCCCGTCCGTGCTTCGCGCGACAATGAGGTGAGAGCGGCCGGAAGTGCTCTCCACGCGAACGAGAGCGAGGACCTCGTCGCCCAGGTCGGCGATGCCCGCGTTGAACACGGCGTTGGCCTGGTAAGGGACATCCCGTGCGGTAATCAGCGGATTGTGATGGCTCCGCTCGAACAGTTCCTTCATGGTCCCGTTCTCCAAACTATGGCCTACGAACGCCCCATTTGCCGGATGAGGCCGGTCGATTCGGTGTTCTGTATGCATATCGTGCTCCGGCAGTCGGGCTCTGTCAAGGCTGATCGGCGAGCCCGGCAATTGGCGGCTGGAACCGCTGGTCTTGGGCAGGCGTTGGCCCAAGGGGTGTTTACCTCGCTGCCCACAGACATTGACTCGACGACAAGTACGCCAGGATGTTACGGCACCGGAGACGCTTCGGTTGACCGCGCCGCAGCGGTGCGCTATACTCCCTCGGAAGCCAACCACTTGTGGGGGGCAGAGGAACGCCAGGCATGTTCGGTTGGATTCGCCCCCAAGATGCCCTCACGGAAGAGGACACTGACCGTGGTCTACGGACGCTCCTGCTCGATGGGATCCTCGGCCAGACGATGATCGTATTCTTCGGCGGGGCGTTCCTGGTCGCCTTTGCGCTGTTGCTCGGTGCGTCGAACAAGGTGATTGGACTGCTGGCCGCCATTGGCCCGTTGGCGCAAGTGCTGCAACTGCCCGCGATCTGGCTGGTCGAGAAGACGAAGGCGCGCAAGATGCTGGTCGTGTTCGCCTGCGTGCTCAGCCGCCTGTTCATCATTGTGATTGCTTTGCTTCCCTGGCTTGTGCCGCCGGCAGCCCGCCTCAGCATGTTTCTCGGTGCGCTGTTCCTGTTCTTCGCCCTCGGAGCGATTTCGGGTTGCTCGTTCAACTCCTGGATTCGTGACCTGGTTCCCGAGAAGTTGATGGGCAGCTACTTCGCCAGACGAATGGCGATCTCGGTCGCCATCGGCGCGGGGCTCAGCCTGGTCGCTGCGTTCGGCCTCGACCTGTACAAGAAGTCCGGCGCCAGCGAACTGGGCGGATACACGGCCCTGTTTCTGGTGGCCGCCATCGTCGGGCTGGTCGACGTCTATTTCCTCGGCCGGATCCCCGAGCCGCGCATGACTCCTAGCGCAAGCGGCGGCCTGTTCGCCGCCCTGGCCCAGCCCTTCAAAGACCGGAACTTCCGAAGCTTGCTTCTGTTCCTCGGATCCTGGCATTTCGCGGTCATGTTCGCCGCACCGTTCTTCACCGTCTACCTGCTCCAGCGGCTGGGGTTTAGCATGACTTGGGTGCTTGGCCTGACCGTGTTCAGCCAATTGGTGAACGTGGCGTTCCTCAAATTATGGGGGCGGCTCTCCGACCGGTTCACCAACAAGTCCGTGCTCACAGTGGCAGGCCCGTTGTTCATGATCAGCGTGGTTCTGTGGCCGTTCACGACGATGCCGGAGAAGCACGTGCTGACCATTCCGATCCTGATCCTGATTCACGCCCTGGCCGGCATGTCTGCGGCAGGCGTTGTGTTGGGCGCCGGCAACATCGCCTTGAAGGCCGCACCACGCGGAGCGGCCACGGCATACCTCGCCTCTGTTGCGCTGGTATCGGGCTTTGCTGCGACCATGTCACCGATCCTTGCCGGCTTCACGGCGGATTGGTTTGCCAGCAGAGAGTTGAGCCTGACCTTCAAGTGGATCAACAAGGTCCCAGTGCTCAAGGAATTCCAGCTTCCTGCCATCAGTCTTCGCGGACTTGATTTTCTATTTGTGATCTCCTTCGTTCTCGGCCTGTATGCTGTGCACCGGCTCCTCGCGGTGAAGGAACAGGGGGAGGTGGAGGAGAAGGTGGTGATGACGGAGCTCTACTCCCAGGTCCGGAAGACGGCGAGAGAGGTCTCCAGTGTGGTCGGACTTCGTCAGCTGACCGCGTTCCCCTATGTGATACTGAGAGAGACCGTCGGCCGACTTGGTGGCCGAGGCGATGAACAAGAGTTGCAGGATCTGGACCGAGGGGAGACCGCCGATGATCCGCGGTGATTCGTCTCCGACCGCTGGCGAGTTATGAGGACATCCGCAACCGTTTGTCCAGGGTCCTTCGCCACATGCCACGGAGTCAGCCTGGCGGCTGGAGCGCCGGCGGCGTATTCCCTGGTTCCTCTTCGTCGCGGCGGTAACGGATAACGCTGTGCGGATACCCGAACTGCACGCGGGGGTAGTTGGCCTTGAACTCGCGCAGGATGATGTCCACGATCCGCGACGAAATCTTCTGTCGCTCGGCGGGGATGGTGTGGTAGCGGAGCCGCATCAGGACGCCCGCCTCGTAGAATTCGAAGCGCAGGGCGGGCTCCTGACCGCACTGCTCGATCATGTCCTTGGTTACCTCCTTCGCCGCCTTCAGCAGTATCTCCTTGGCTAGTTCGATGTCGGCCTCGAACGGGACGCGGACGGGCACCTCGTCGAGCATGAACTTCTGTTCGAGCGTGTAGTTGATGATGGTCTGGCTGAACAGGGTGGCGGTGGGGACGAGGATGCCGCGGCCGCTGCGCTCCTCGCCGCCCACCGTGCCGCCGACCTGGTTGAGCACGATGTGGGTGAGCGTGATGTCGGTCACGTCGCCGATGATGCCGCCGACGATGATGCGGTCGCCGATGCGGAAGGGCTTCTTCGAGACCACCATCAGCCACGCGGCCAGGCCGGTCACCGGCGCCTGCAGCGACCAGCCGAGCATCATCCCGAGGAAGCCCGCCGACAGGCCCAGGAACTTGAGCGACCCGGACAGGCTGATCAACACGAAGACTACCATGCCGAACGTCCACACCGACTTCCACGTTCGCATGAACTTCTTCACGTTCTCCGGCTTGTAGGCGTGATCGCTCAGGTACGTCCGCATCCGCCGGGTGGTGACGCGGCGCAGCACGAGCAGAACGACGAGGGTCAGGATTCCCACGGCCAGTCCGCGGTGGGGCGAGCCCTCGGCGAGGTACTTCTGGTAGAAGGTCTGCGCCGCCGGTGACTGGCCGACGCGGCCTGCCGCGGGCTGGCTCGTCTTGGCGGCCGGCGCCATGCCGGGCATTCCGGCCGCGCCCGCGGGTCCGACCACGATTGCCAACAGCACGACCCACGTCCAGGCAACCGTCGATATGCCCTTTCTCATTCCAGACTCCTCTCTCGACGCGGCGTCTCCGCCGCCTTCTGCGCCATCATCCGCCCGCCTAGGGTGGACGGGGAGATGACCTCGTCGGCACCAACTTGGCGCACCTTATCGACGTTCTCCTCGTCCTCGACCCGCGCCACGATGCAGAACGTGGCGCCGGGGGTAGCGTCGCGAAACCCCTTCGCCGTCAGCGCGACGAGGGTGTTCGCCGAGTCGCTGTCAAAAGCAGCAATCAGGGCTCGGGCGTCCCGCAGGTTCGCCCCCTCCAGCGTCTCCCGACGGGTGGCGTCGCCGGTGAGCGCGTCGTGCCCTTTGCTGCGCAGGTGCGCCGCGATGTCCTCCCGGTCGTCGATGATGATGTAGCGGATGCCGCGATCCTGCAACTCGTCCACGACGCTCTCGCCGACGCTGCTGTAGCCGCACACGATTACGTGATTGCTGGCCGCTTTGAACTTGCCCATAATGCTGAGCACTCCTTTCATCCGCTGCTCAATCATCGGCCCCACCACCATCGTCACCGCGGTGACAAATGAGCCGAGCCCGACGACGATCATCGACACCACGAACAGCCGCGCGTCCGGCGTCTTGGGCAGGATGTCGCCGTAGCCAAGCGTGCTGTACGTCACGAACGTGTAGTAGACCGCGTCCGTCCAACTGCCCAGGCCCTGGAACTGCGCCCGCATGAGGTAGCTGCCCACGATCCCGTAGGCCAGCGCGAACGCCACCGAGACCAGCGCGATGATCTGTCCGTAACCCAGCCGCGTCTCCGACGGCACGTCGAACCGGCGGCGGCAGGCGAGCAGCCCGACGATCAACAGGCCGGAGAGGATGACCGTCTGCGGCGTGGTGGCGCGCAGGGCGTTGTTCACCACCAGCGCCACCAGGAGCGCCAGCGCCCAACCCCACGCCGCGCGGCGGCGCAGGAACAGCCCCCGCCCCAGCGCGATCATCACCACACCGAGGAAGATCGAGACCACGCCGCTGATCTGCTGGGCGGGGGTCACGCGGAGATAGCCGGGGAGTTCCTCGACGCCGCCCCGCGTTCCCACGCGGAGGATGGGCAGCAGCCCGGTCACCAGGTTGAGGAACCCGTTGACCGCAAACACGGCCGCGATGAGACTGGAGACGTTGACTTTGCGGTGCCAGCGCTGCATGCCTTGCCTCCATTCCGCGCCCATTCCTCGCGGTAATCGTATGGCGCGTGCGCGCGTGAGTCAATAGACGACCAAGGGCCACGTCCCTCGTGCGGTGGTGCAGGAGCGGGACAGGGGGTGGTCTGCATCGCCGAAAAGAACCCTCTTCGGAACGACTCTCTGTTTTCAAGACGCGCCCTTTCTTCAGTTTCGCGCTCGCATTCCGGCGGCCCGAGCGGGACCCTCTTCACAGCAGAGCAGAGTCGAGACGTGGCGCGGTGGTTTAGGTCGGGCCTATCGGTTGTCCGGCCCTTTCGTCTGCCGGTGCCTCACGAGCCACACCGTGCTCCGTTTCCACGTCCCGCTCATCGAACCGGACGTGCGGATTTCCCGCATCCGGCTCTCGGACAAGGCATCATGCGTTCGCCCACG
>Ga0315553_10000172_pt1 | contig 56812 bp, 54 predicted proteins | sample SalMarSW160140MG_FD_203099 | JGI IMG/M metagenome (GOLD analysis project Ga0315553, IMG submission 203099) | Salt marsh sediment microbial communities from the Plum Island Ecosystem LTER, Massachusetts, United States - Salt Marsh Sediment SW1601-40 ...
AGTACCTCTATAAGTGTGAAACCTTTCTGGTTCTTATGTAGCAATCTCATTCGCTATACCTTGCCTTATAAGTGCTCGTGACAAGCACCACTTCACCGTCACGCCAAACAGTAACCGTTATCTTTTGTAGTCCATCCTCAAGATTCGTAACGTTGGACAAAGAAACATTATAGCCCACAGGAACATCAGCTATTTCGGCATAAGTTCCGTTAGCGTCATACTCCTGGCTCCTAACATATTCGATCTGGCTTCGAATAAGGCTCTCGGTCGTGGTTCTCTCATCAGCGATAATTAGAGCTCTGGAGCTGGTGCTCAGGGCAGTGAGAAAGGGAACGGCAATCATCCCCAAAATAGCTATGGCGATAAGCACCTCGATTAATGTCGTTCCTTTTTGACCGCTTACTAACTTCATCTCGTCTCCCTTATGTTCTCTAAGTTTACTATATCCTGTGCAAGCTAGCAACCCGACGAGATTGCTTCGCGGAGTCTGTCCTGAGCGTCTTGAGATTCTTCGCTACGCTCGCAATGACAGTTAAAAGGGGGCCGCAATGAGAATTAGTAGCTATCATCTTTCAGCTTTCAGCCTTCAGCCATTAGCTAACTGCTGACTGCTGATTACCGACTGCTTCTTCATGTAGTACCAAAATACCAAGACCAAAATACCAAGACCAAAGAGCAAAAGTAAAAAAGCAAAATACAACTCAAAATGCAACAACCCATCCCCGTTTTGCACTTCCACCTTGCGTTTCTTGCCCTGTCGCTTTCCGCCCTGCTCCGTTTACTATTTCGGAGTCAGGGTTTTGCTTTCCCGGGATTGCCACGCCTCCAGCTCGCAATGACAGGTAAAAAGGGGCTCGCGATGACCACAAGAAAGACCACAGCGACACCCCCTTTTGTCATTGCGAGGAGCGGCAACGACAAAGCAATCTCCAGGGTAGTAGCTTTCAGCTTTCAGCCATTAGCCAACTGCTGACTGCTGATTACTGACTGCCTTTTCATGCCAGTACTAAAAGGCCAAGGCTAAAATACCAAGACCAAAAAGCAAAGGTAAAAAGCAAATTTACAACTCAAAATGCAACAACCCTTCCCCGTTTTGCATGTTGATTGTTGCTTTTTTGCTCTGTCATTTTGCTTTTCCTGAGATTGCCACGCCTTCAGCTCGCAATGACAGTAGAGAAGGGTTCGCAATGACAGGTGGAGTGGGCTCGCAACGACAATAAAAAAGGCAGTTTAAAAATGCGGAAGACGATGAAAAACTTTACAGCATACCTGGCTGAGCTGTCACGAAAGTAGTGCAGCAATGCTGTTTAACCTATCTGCCCAAAAACACCATACATAGCAGATATGAGAGCCAGTGCGATGAACGCCACTATACCCCCCATAATTAGGGTGGTGGCTGGTGTAATGGCAGCGATAAGAGCATCAGTGCGGTCACTGGCTTCCATTTCGTAACTCATCGCCACGGTGTCCATGGTGGCATCGAGGTTACCGGTTCCTTCACCCACAGCAGCCATCTGCACTATAAGGGCGGGAAAGATGGGATTTCGAGACATAGGGCGTGATAGCCCTTGCCCTTTGAGCATTTCGTCGCGCACAGTAGTCAATGCGCCAACAATCACCTTATTTTGAGCGTTATCGATGCACAGAGTCATTATCTCAGGCAACGAAACACCAGCACGAAACAAAGTGGATACAGTGTTAGCATAACGTGCAAGCTCACTGAACAGGGTAACAGAACCAATAAGGGGCATCTTGAGTTTAAACGAATCCCACCAATACCTGCCCGCAGGCGTCTTGATATAAGCATAAAGGCCAGCGGCGACGCCGAGTACGGCAAGCAGAATTGCCCACCAGTAACTTAACAGGAAGCCGCTTATGGCAAGAAGAGCTCTGGTCGCCATAGGCAGGTCAGCACCAAGTGCCCCATAAAGGCCCATAAAATTAGGCATAACAAAGAAGACCATTACGGCAATAACCAGGACCACCAATAGCATTATTATTATGGGATAAATCATGGCGCTTTTTACCTTTTTGGCAGCGAGGGCGTCCTTCTCAATATAATCAGCCATTTGCCTCAACACCTGTTCCAGGTTACCAGTCTCTTCACCGATAGCAATAGTGCGGCAATAGAGCCTGGAGAAAGCCTTGGGGTGTCTTGACATCGCCTGGGACAGCTTGGCACCACCGCGAACGGCGGTGACTACATCCTTTACCATCGTCTGCAAGGCGCGATTGGTAATTTGTTCTTGCAGTAACTCGAGGGCAGCGACGACGTCAGTTCCTGCTTCGAGAAGCAAGGCCAGCTGCCTGGAGAACATTACCACCTCTTTAGGCTTTATCGTCGTAAAGGCATCGGTCAACCTCCCAAGATTGAAAAACGGAGTAACTGTCTTCAAGCTCATCACCCGCAAATCACTATAACCAAGTGTAGTGATGGCCATCTCCTCCGAAACAGCGCTGATTTTACCTTTGAGTAGTTGCCTCTCTTTGGTATACGCTAGATACTCAAAATCCATAGAACCTCCTTCACCGTTACCCCATATGCCCTGCGTTTACTCTTCCATGTTATAGGCATTACGTAATACCTCAGATGGAGTAGTCATGCCCTCCTTCACCTTGAGCATACCATCTTTAATCAGGGGAACCATACCTTCCTTGTACGCCTGTTCTCGAAATTCAACGGTACCGCCGCCTCTCAGCACCAGCATCCTCAGTTCATCGCTCATATGAAGCACCTCAAACATTCCCACCCTGCCTCGGTATCCCGAATAAGCACACGCTTCACAACCACTACCATAGATGAATTCCTCCCTATGTTCCCCAATTTCTTTTTCATAAGCTACCTGCTCCAGTTTTGAGACTGTAATGGAATGGGCACAATCGGGGCAAACACGCCGCAACATACGCTGAGCCATCGTGCCAATAAGTGCTGAAGCCACGAGGAACGGCTCTATACCAAGGTCGAGCAGCCGGTAAATAACGCCCACGGCATCATTGGCATGCAGGGAAGAGAAAACCAGGTGCCCTGTCAAAGCAGATTGGACAGCTATTCTGGCTGTGTCGGCATCTCGTATCTCGCCGACCAATATAATATCAGGGTCAAGACGCAATATAGAACGCAGCCCGCTGGCAAAGGTAAGCCCAGCCTTGGGGTTAATCTGAATTTGATTTATATTTGGAAAGCGATATTCCACAGGGTCTTCAATAGTGATGATCTTCCGAGATACCTTATCTAACTGATTGATGGAAGCATAAAGCGTAGTAGTTTTCCCAGAGCCAGTAGGTCCACTAGCCACGACCATTCCGAAGGGAACTCTGAGCATCTCCTGATACTTTTCCAGAGTCTCAGGGAGAAGACCCAATCCGGCTAACTCACGCGCAGCCAATGTCTTATCCAGAAGCCGCAACACAGTTCCTTCACCGTGAACTGTGGGACAAGTAGCAACACGAACATCGATAGGTCTACCACTGGCTTCAATGGTGAATTGACCGTCCTGGGGGCGAAGATGGTCAGCGATGTTCATATCACTCATTATTTTGATTCGAGAGGTCAGTGCGGGATGTATAGTTATAGGCAGGGACAAGGTATCCTGAAGGACGCCATCAATACGGTAGCGTACCCTCAATCTATCTTCCTCCGGTTCAATATGAATATCGGAGGCTCTAGCTTTAGCCGCTTCATCAATAATAAGGTGTAAAGCATGAGCTACTGGAGCATCAGCAGTAGCGGCGATTAAGTCCATTTCATCACCACCAGCCATATCTTCAGGAATACCGGCTAATTGCTCCTGAATTTTCCCAAAACCTCTGTAGTTGAAGTCAATAGCCTCTCGAATTTCCTGTTCTTCAACAACCACCGGTTTTACCCTCATCTTGCTCTGGTGCTCTAGAATCTGAAGAGCGAATATATCAGCAGGATTTGCCATCGCCATTTCCACGGTATTGCCCTTAACGGACAACGGTACGGCCATAAATCTTCTTGCCGTAGACTCAGGAACCAACTTCAATACCTCAGGGGCAATTGCCTTTTTGAATAGTCTCGCCTTCGCTTCTGGCTTTGCTTCTCCCGGTTTCACCTCTGCCTTTGGTTCCGGTGCTTTGGTTAATATCTCCGAAAGAGCACTTTCAATGGCAGACATACCCTGCTGGCGAGTCTCTTCCTCAGCAGCCACTTCCTCTTGTTTAACGCCCTCTTCCTTGGCAGTTACTTCCTCAACAGGCACTTCCTCAACAGGCACTTCTTCTTCAACAACTTCCCCACCGATAGATATTTCTTTGCTTGGGCTACCAAGCCTGATAACATTGATCTTTTCCTGCTGAGCAAACTCCGCAGCCTCAGCAGTAAGCTCGCCCGAAATGAACAAAACCTTTTGCTGGATTTCAGTATCATAGGCCTTTTTTTCAAATGAAGACATTTCTTCCAAGTCCACCCGCGCCCCAGTTAGCACGTCTATAGCTAATTGGTGAGGAATAAACCCGTCATCTTCTCTGGCCAAGATATCAAAGGTATATTCAGCACCAGTCCTCCCTTTCATTTTACTATCCTGTTCTATTGTGTATCCCACCTTAGCAAGAGAGGACAATAATTGCTCCTTGGAGTCGAATCCCACCACCACCGTTTTCTTGCCCCGTTTAGCAACGGGTAAGGCCAAAAATTCCTTAAGGTTTTCTTCAGATAAAATCTTTATTTGCTGCCCATGGGCAAATTGAGATGCTACAGAATCAAGCTCGGGAAGGGCAATGAAGACTTTGTCCCAAATGTCACAGTTGTAACATTTGTCATCAAATTCGAAAACTTCGCCTAATCCTACCGGCTGACCATCATCATGCTTGATGATACCTATAGCGGTGACATAGGATATAAGTCCATTACTCTTGCGAGCCAGCAAATCGAAGGTATGTCCAGTTCTAAACTTACCTTCAAGGGTAACATGGCGCTCAACTTCATAACCCAGCGCCTTGAGCTTCCTGATAAACTGTTCCTCAACATCTTGCAGGTCATTCTCAAATTGAACCTCAGGATGCCCATCACCCTTTAGCTGACCTTCCTTCTTATTCTTGTTCCTCTGTCGCATCTTCATGTTATTCTAAGAAACAATAACTAAAATATCAAACTAACGTGAGATAGCTTAATATTGACCGGTGATTTATCTTTAAACTCTACCCAGTGCTTGCTCCACTCTGCTAGCATAGCTCTTGATCACCAATCGCACTATGCCCAACGGGGCATCCTTAGTAGTCACTATGGCTAAATAGGATTCTTGACCCAGAGGTCTGATTAGAATCTGACCTGCAGTTGAAGTCAACAAGTTATCCTCAAGGTCACCAGCCTTCAGCTTATCTGCGCTCGTCCGCGAGATCCTGAATATTGCCGCTAGTTGAGCTGCAGCTAGCTCTGCGTTAAGCATAGAACCAGAAGGCACATAGCTGGACATGGCAACCCCGTCACTACCTGCCACTGCAATACATAATACCCCGTCAACTTGCCCTGCCATCTCCTCCAATATGCTGTTTAAGTTCCCTCCTGCTCCCATTTCACCTCCTTTCTCTGGCTCATCTTTCTTCCTTCCCTTGCCCCAGGTAAATCTAGATAAATCAGCCATCATTCAAACTTAGGCAACGCTTGACATACCCGGGCAGCGTGTTCTCTGACCACTAAGCGCGCCATACCAAGAGTAGTAGACTCCTTGGATAAAATCATTGCCAAATAGAAGTCGGGAGTGAGAGCCTTAGTCAAAATATACTTTGAAGCGGTGGTGATCAAATTTTCATCAAAATCGCCGAGCTTTAGCTTATCAGCAGTCAAACTACACAGGCGCACCACCACAGCCAACTGGGCTGCCGCTAATTCAGCATTGAGTGTTGCGCCAGGCGTCGTAACAACCGCAACAGGAACACCCTCCATGTCCATTACTCCCACCCCCAATAAGCCCTCGGTCGTGCTTGCTACCTCCTTTACAACGTCGCCTATACTCCTCTTTTCTGTCTCTTCTACCTCTTCTATCTCTTCTGTCTCTTCATTATCTTCTTTTGCTGCCAACTTATCACCTCCTTTCATACTTTCGTAATAGGAATTTGGTCATTATCGCTACAATTCCTTTTTCTAAAATACCTAGCTACTGTAATACTAAAATGATATAGTAAGGCAGTAAATAGGAATTTAGTCATTATTACCGCAATCTCTTTTTCTAAAATACGTGACTAATGTACTTAAAATGATATAGAAAGGCAGTAAAATAGTCAACGGTTTAGCTTGCTATGCAAGGGGATATCAGGGGGGTATTGCCAAACCTTGACCTCTTGTTTAATAATGAGCACTAATGAATAGAATTAAATGTATAAAGATATTATCAGGGCTGCTTGGGATTTTTCTGCTTCTGAGCTTTTTCCCGCTGGTTGACAGCCAGCCAATTTCAGCCAATCCAGACAGGCTAGAGTGGTCTGTTGCTGACACTCCCAGTGAAGAAGGAAATGTCGTGGTTAGCCCCAGCGAGATAAACGCCTTTGTTGTCGGCCAGAATGACACTTTTTATGCCATAGATATCCCTAATAGCCGTGTATACAAATCAACCGATGGCGGGGTTACTTGGGAGGACGACCTGAACGGAACGCTTGAAGACGAAGGCGCTACGTTGCCTGCCTGGGATATCGCTGTTGCCCCGGATGACCCTGAACTGGTGGCTGTAGTCACCGATGACAGGACAGCCGTTTACTTGTCCGATGACGGCGGGGATAGCTGGGAAGACAGTGGAGTTCCTGATTTAGGCGGCACGCTTATCTCAGATATCGCCATTTCTCCCGAGTATGACGCCACTTATGACGTCGCCATAGGTACCAGAATGCCTGATGGTAACACTACTGGCGATGTGTGGGTAATTACACTGGGAGGGATTGGCGGCTGGAAAGCTCAAGAACTGCAGATAGACCCTGATGCTACAGGGACTGGCGCTGATGTAAGCACAGTCCGCTTTTCACCGCAATACGACGAAGACAAAGCGATACTCGCCATCGCCTCCTCGGCAAATGATATAGCTCCGGCACTACAAGACAGGACATTCCTGTGCGCTGGAGAAAGGAATATTGCAAGTAAGGAAACAGCATGGACCACATTCATAGAAATTATTGACCCGTCTGAAAGCAGCTTGGGTGACTCACCAGACGAAGATGAGATTATCTTCTCCGATTTAGCACTCCCTTCCCAGAATTACCGCGAAGACAAAAACTGGATTGCCTATGCCAGTTATTACTCCAATTCTACTACCGGGTGTGATGATGCATACCGGATAGAAGAAGACGGCAAACAGGTATACAGGCTGGATGTCAAAGGAGGCAATAATGTTGGCATAGCTTCGATTGATTACCAAGGGGGCACACTCCTCGCCGGAGAAATATCAGGCCAAGATGGCTCCGCTGATGCCCTAATCCATATCTGTTCTAATCCCACAGAATGTTTCATTAAGTGGGAAGAGCCTACCAAACCACCCACTGGTGGTGCTTCCTCCGAGAACCGTGCCAACGCCCAGGTTGTCTGGCTTACCGGTAGCATAGCTTATTGCGCCACAAGCACAAATAATGTAACCACCGCCGCTGAGTGGGCAGACACGACTCTCCCTGCTGGACCATGGCAGGGGCAAGCTTGCGATGAAAGCGCCCTTTCTAAAAGTGAAGATGACGGCGATACTTGGAACCAGCTCAGCCTGATAGATACCAAAATGACTTTTCTTTGCGATTACGCTTTCTTTGCCAATAACACTATTCTTTATTTAGCATCGATAAATGAGGATAGCCCCAGTTTTGACAGTATATGGCGAACTGAGAAAACTAAAACCGCGGCACTGACCGAGACCTGGCAGAGGGTGCTTTGCCTTGACGGTGAGGACAATATAATTTTAAGACCCACTCCCGAGTGGGAGGAAGAAGAGCAAATTTACTTCGCTGTGCCCGATACCGATAATGTGAAGTATTCTGAGAACAAAGGGCAGAGCTGGGAGAAGGTCTGGGAGTGCCCCGATGTCACCGATTTGGCTGTGGTGAGCGATGAATTACTGTACATCCTGGATGATTATCGATTAAATAGGTACAGTTGGAATGAGACGCTATGGGAAGGCATCTGGGAATGGGAATATGATATAGACACCGGGCTTGATTCTGGCTCTGCTGTGCTTGCCTATGGCACGGACTATGTATTTGTTTCCGAAAATGGGGATAGAGGCAGGATAGCCTATTCCAGCGATGGCGGGGAAATCTTTAATGTCACCGAGTCTTTACCGGAGCCAGGCGAGATTCAGCTCGCCGTGGATGAAGAATTTAATAGAAACAAATTTATCTATGCCGCCAGTGATGATAGTTCGAGCGACATTTATCGCTGGGCCATTGGTGCAAGCACATCGTGGAAAGGGCTAAACACGCCAGGCAAGGGCTTTTGCGGGCTGGCTCAAATAGACGAAGTCCTTTACGGAGCCTATGCCTATAGTGACGGTGTTGCGCGCACCCTCGACCCTCACCTGGAAACGATACGAGTAACTGATTGGGATTACATCTATACCGGCTTGACTCCAGGAGTAACATTCAAGTCAAGGTCATTGAAGGCGACTAGCAACGAAGATGTAGAGTTGTGGGCTATTGACAGAGTAAACTATGACTTTCCCGATGAACAAGGCTGCTTATGGGTTTATACTGACGCTTTTGTGCTTGAAACTCCCTGGCCAAACACGCCGGCGCTGGACGACTCACTGCCCTGTGATGAATGTACCTGCCGGGCTGAGGATTTTTGTTTTCGCTGGCGGATGCTGCCTTCGACTGAAAAATATGAGCTGTGGATAGCTCTGGATGAAGATTTCACCGCCATAATACACGAAGAGGTAAATATAACTCCGGACGCCCCATGCTCTCCCGCCTGGTGTCCATCATCCAGCGCAGTTCAGTTCATTTGCGGTGAAACTTATTTCTGGAAAGTAAGAAGTTGTGAAAGCACTGAAGGGGAACGCATTCGCAGTCGGTGGTCACCAACAATGAAATTCACCGTAAAGGAATGTTCGACAGAAGAAGGAGAGGTGTATCTTGCTCCTATATTGCTTGTCCCTGACATCGGCAGCAAAAACGTGCGACGTTCACCAACCTTCTCCTGGGAAGGATTCCCTCCCACCACTGAATATGAGTTTATCCTCGCCAGCGACAGTGCTTTGACCCTGGTGATAGTGAACGAAAAAGTGTCCACTTCAACCTACCAATATAAAGGAAATCTAGATTGGAACACCACTTATTACTGGCAGGTAAAGGCTATTGAACCTACGCTTAGTGAGCCAGCCTTGGGTGTCTTTACGGTAATGCCCGCTCCCGAACCAACAGCAGCAACACCACCAACACCTTCATGGATATGGGCTGTCATCGGAATACTTGCCTTCCTGGATGTAGTAATTATCGCCTTTTGCTTGATTAAGCGATAAAATAAATCTAACACACCGCCTGATCCACCACTAAGCAGCATATCTTGAGGCTTACCTTAGTCCTTCTTGACACCTTTAGAACTTATGTTAATAATTGCCTTGGAATGGATAACTATGCGCTGATTCCGTTAATTACCGCGATTATCTTTATCCCGCTATTGGTTATCCTGTTGGGCAGCCGACCATGGCAGAGGCAGCAAAAGCTTTTCTTTGCTTATCTCGTCACTGCCATGTTATGGAGCTTAAGCAGCTTCCTGTTTTACAGCGATATTCTCATTCAAAATGAATTGCTTCTTGCTAAAATCGCCCTCTGTTTGGGCATATTGATGGCAATCCAGCTTCATTACTTCTTGCGCTCTCTTTATCAAGGTCAAGACAGGATACCCTATGCTTATGTCATCCTAGCCGGCGCTATTGCTCTAGCAGCGTTGGGGTATATCCCGAAGAGTATCACGTTCACCGAGATCAGCGTCTCTGCCGAGTATGGCACTTGGCTTGCCCTACTCGTTATCATTGCTATTCTGCTTGGCAGGGATATTTATCTTCTGGCACGGAGACAGACGACGCTAGACGACCCACGAGAGCGCAATCAGATGGACTACCTATTTGCTAGCCTTGCTGTTCTATTCACCTCCTTTGTTGCAGGATTTACTCCCGCTGGGAGGGGGTATCCCCTCTTCTATATTGGGAACTTCGCCATGGCTGGCATCCTTACCTATGCAGTGGTAACACGCCAATTGCTGGATATCAAGGTTGTCCTCCGCCGCGGGTTAGTATGGACAATCATGAGCTTTGGCGCTGTAGCAGCATACTTCCTTCTATTCTTCCTGTTCCATCTCATCTTTGACTTTAATATCACCATCAGCATTGTAGTAGCAGCCATAGCAGCTACAATTTGGGTTGCTATGTTTGCTTACTGGATGCTTACCATTCTCCGCCCGGGAGTAGAACAAATCCTAACAGGAGAAAAATACGGCTACCGCCAGCAGCTGTTTAATCTCACCAGTAAAGCAGACACTGTTTCCACTCTAGAGGAATTAGGAAGCAACCTGATATCCTTGCTTTGTCAATCTGCGGAGTGCCGCCGAGCTTGTTTGCTTCTACCTAAATTTGAAGGAGGCGATTTCACCGCCACATTCAGCTACCCTCCAGTGAAAGATAACCCGATACAGAAGTTGAACTTGAAACAGGACGGCACTATTGCGAATTGGCTAAAGCAAGAAGCTCGTTTTATGTCCCGAGCAGACCTTGTTAAGTTGAACATTATGAACCAGAAGGAATATGAGGATATTCAATTGGCAAAGATAGAGATGCTTTTCCCTCTGATGAACCAAAACGGGCTTATTGCTATCCTTGCAATGGGGGAAAGGCAAGACGGTAAGCTTTACACTGTTGAAGATATTGAAATAATTGAGTCTGTTGCTTCCCGCATCGCTGCCATTATGGAAAGACAATATCTTTATGAACAATTGGAGGAAAGAGAGAAAGAGCTAAGTAGCATTAACCGTTTAACCAACGTCGTAATCTCAAGCATGGATATTAAGGAGATATTTGAAGGTTTTTCTCAGCAGTTAAAGGAGGTCATTGCTATTGATTGGGCAGCAATCACCCTGGTTGAAAATGAACAACTTTGCTTTTCAGCGCTATCGGGCACTATCTCTTCACCATGGCAAACAGGGGAAAGGATACCACTGGAAGGAACAGGCACCCAATGGGTGCTCAAACAGGGAAAGAGCCTTTATCAGCCCGACCTGGGACAACACCGAATGTTTTGGACTGAAGAGAACCTGGTTAAAGGAGGGATTCACTCCGTTGTTTACTCGCCACTATTAGTAACGGGCAAGGGTATTGGCACCTTGATCGTCGCCAGTCTCCATCCCGATGCTTATAGTGCGAAACAGCTACAACTACTAGAACAACTTGCGTCACAAATTGCTGCACCCATCGAGAATTCCCGACTTTACACCCAAGCAGAAGAAAAGGCTCGCATCGATGACCTCACCGGATTATTCAATCGACGTCACTTTGAGGAAAGACTCGAAGACGAACTCGCACGGCATTCTCGTTATGGTGGCATTTTCTCCATGCTTATCCTTGACCTCGATTCTTTCAAGGCATATAACGATATTTACGGACATCTCGCAGGGGATAGGCTTTTAAGGCAAGTAGGCGAAATTATTAGGAATACCATCAGGAGCGCTGACCAGGCCTTTCGTTACGGCGGAGACGAGTTTACCATCATTTTGCCAGAGACGAATATCGATGATGCCTATATGGTAGCGGAGCGGACTCGAAAAGAAATCGCTGCTGAAATGAAAGCCTTGAATATCATCCTGACTTGCAGCATTGGTCTGATCCATTATCCCACTAACGGAACAACATTCAATACCCTTATGGAGACAGCCGATGCCGCTTTATATTACGCCAAGACCAAAGGCGGAAACCAGAGCTATATCCATGCCAAAATCCCGGCGCAACCACCAACCATGGTAAGACAGGAGACCGTGGGCATAAGCCTAAACGCTATTTACGCCTTAACCTCGGTAGTAGAGGCTAGAGACCATTATACCTATGGACATTCACGAAAAGTTAACCACTATGCTGTAGCTTTAGCCAAAGCCCTTGAGTTATCCAATGACGAGATAACTAAAATAAGCGCTTCTGCTTCACTCCACGATGTCGGTAAAATTGGCATCACCGATGACATACTTAATAAAAAGGGCAAGTTCACTGAAGATGACTGGAGAATAATTAAGGCCCACAGCAAACTCGGTGCTAGCATTGCAGGCAGCGTGCCCGGTTTAGTTCCTTGCATTCCCGCTATCCTCTACCACCATGAGCACTACGATGGCAGTGGTTATCCTGAAGGGCTCAAGGGCGATGAAATCCCTCGGGACGCCCGCATCCTGGCCATAGCTGATGCATTTGCCGCGATGACCTCAGTACGCCCATATCGCGGTGCTCTATCAGTTGAACAGGCTATCGAAGAGTTAGAACGCAACTCCGGTACGCAATTCGACCCCAAGTTACTAGAAGTTTTTATCAACGTTGTTAAATCTGAAGGCTTTGAAAAAGCAAAAGAAACAACAGAAACAAAAAACGGTTAAGACCTTGATAAAGAAGGTATCTCGCACTATCTCTGGAGTAACTCCGGTGGCAGTCATGGCAAAGCCCTTTCCTTGCCCTGGCAAGTGCGTTTATTGCCCAAGCTCTGTCTATGCTCCAAAGAGTTACACCGCGGAATCCCCGGCAGTACTCCGCGGCCGAAAATGTAACTTTGATGCTAGGAAACAAGTGGAATTTAGGCTAAATACCCTGACTGAGATGGGACACGCACTAGATAAAATAGAATTAATCATCATGGGCGGTACTTTTTTAGCTTACCCGTTGGATTACCAATACCAATTCATCAAAGATTGCTATGATGGCTTAAATGGTGTTCCCTCAGCCGACATGAAAGAAGCCCAGAAATTGAACGAGACTGCTGAATATCGCTGTGTAGGATTGTGCATCGAAACCAGACCGGACTTCTGCCAGGAGGAAGAGATAAAGCGGATGCTTGAATTTGGCACTACCAGAGTGGAACTGGGTGTACAAACATTAGATGACGAGATTCATCGCCTGACAAAAAGAGGACATGGAGTGGCAGAGGTTATTTCGGCGACAAAGCTATTGCGCGATTATGGCTTTAAAGTCTACTACCACTGGATGCCAGGACTACCTGGCTCAACCCCCGAGCATGATATGGAATTATCGCAGAAGTTGTTTGACGACGAATATTGTCGCCCCGATGGGCTTAAGCTTTACCCCACACTTGTAGTGACAGGTAGTGAACTGGAAAGCTGGTATCATGATAACCGTTACCAGCCTTATGAAGATGAACAGATGATAGATTTACTGGCTAATATCAAGAGTTTGCTCCCCAAATATGTCAGGGTTCCCAGGTTGATGCGGGATATTCCGAGCAAATTCATTATCGCTGGCTGCAGTGATTTAGCGCTCAGGGAAACCGTCAAAAAGAGGATGCGTGAACTTAACCTTCGCTGTCAATGCACCCGCTGCCGCGAATACGGACATCGCTTGAGAGACGGTTGGCTAGTCGGTGAACCACGGTTGACCAGGCTAGAGTATGATGCTTCTCACGGAAAGGAAATCTTCCTTTGCTATGAAGATGAAAATGAGACCTTGTTTGGCCTCTTAAGGCTGAGAGTAAGCCCTAAGCTACACAATGACAACGAAGCTCTCGTCAGGGAACTACATATATTTGGGACTGAAGTCCCTCTAGGAGAGAAAAAGGAGCAAGCTGTTCAACATCAAGGGTTGGGAAAAGAGCTGCTTCTAGAGGCAGAAAGGATTACTGCCACAGAATTTCATGTCAAGAAACTGGCTATTTTGAGCGGCGTTGGAGTCAGAGATTATTATCGTTCGCTTGGCTATCACTCAGAAGGCAACTATATGGTCAAACGGTTAATCTAAAGTATATCAATAGATTTTACTCCAAATCTTAATCTTGCTTCCTCAAGGCAACACTTCATGTTACAATGAGTTCCCCGCATTGAACCTTTAACAAAGGGGAAAACAAGGATGCAGAAAGTAACTAAAGAGGAGCTTCTTGCCAAGGCAAAGAAACCTGCCGAGGATGCCATAAAATTGCACTCATTCTATCACGGTAAAATGCAAACAATGCCCAAATGCCAGGTTCGTGACGTCAACGATTTTGCAATTTACTATACCCCTGGTGTAGCTGAGCCCTGCCGAGCAATACAGGCAAATGAGGAAAGATTCAATGAGCTCACTAATAGATGGAATACCATAGCAGTGGTTTCCGACTGCACCAGAGTCCTTGGACTGGGAGATATTGGGCCTAAGGCAGGCTACCCTGTGATGGAAGGAAAGTGTCTATTGTTCAAATATCTTGGCGGGGTGGATGCCGTGCCTATCTGTCTGGGCACCAAGGATCCCAATGACGTTGTTCAGGCAGTAAAATGGCTCGAGCCATCGTTCGCTGGCATCAATCTGGAGGATATTTCTTACCCTAAGTGCTTTAGCATACTGGATAGGTGCCGGAGAGGGATGGGAATTCCCGTATGGCACGATGATGTCCAGGGAACAGCTACGGTAATGCTGGCTGGATTAGTAAATGCTTTAAAGGTTGTAAACAAGAAAATAGGCGATTGTAAGATTGTCTTTAACGGGGCTGGCGCAGCTAATACCGGTAACTTCAGACTCCTTTGTGCTTACGGAGCTAAGCCTGAAAATAGCATAATGGTTGACAGCAAAGGCATACTTCACAAGGGAAGGAAAGACTTGGAACAAATAAAAGAACAGCGTGCTGATAAATGGAGATTCTGCGAAACTACCAATCATGAGGGAAAAACCGGGGGGTTAACCGAGGCATTGGAAGGGGCTGATATCCTCATCTCTTATTCCAAGTCAGGTCCGGGAATCACTACCGCCAGGCAAGTCAAGAGGATGGCAAAAGATGCGATATGTTTTGTTTGTGCTAACCCTGTTCCTGAAATTTGGCCCTGGGAAGCTAGGGAGGCGGGAGCCAGAATTGTGGCCACAGGCAGGTCGGATTTCCCTAACCAGATAAATAACTCCATAGGCTTCCCTGCTATTTTCCGTGGTGTCCTCGATGTGGAGGCAAAAACGATCACCGACGATATGTGCATTGTTGCTGCTGAATCACTGGCTAAATACGCTGAAGAGCAGGGCATAAACGAAGATTATATCGCCCCAACGATGGCAGAGACTGAGGCTTTTGTTCGCGAGGCAGTGGATGTAGGCATGGAAGCCCAAAAAGAGGGCATCGCCAGATTGAAAATCAGCCGTGATGCCCTTCGCAAGAAAAGCGAGACAATGATACTCAGTGCCAAGGTGCAAGCTGATACCTTAGTAAAGGCAGGTTGTATTGCCCCAGCAGTAACATAGCTGAGGAGGCGTCACGGCATTATGAGAGAAATCAAAACGGAGGATATTACCAGGACAACAGCCAATTTGTTCGAGCACTCCTGCCATTACCTGCCTCAAGATGTGTTAGCTGCTCTAAAGCAAGCTAGAGAAAAAGAAAGGTCAGAGGTAGCACGCGCTGTCCTGGATAAAATTCTGGAGAATGTCGAAATCGCCGCTAAACAACAGATTCCCCTATGTCAAGATACCGGCGCCGCTGTTGTCATGCTGGAACTAGGTCAGGAGATTCACATAAGTGGGGGCAATCTTTATACCGCGATAAATGAGGGAGTACGTCAAGGATATGCTAACGGTTATCTCCGTAAGTCCATAGTGCGTCAGCCCTTTTCAGAAAGGGTAAATACCAAAGATAACACTCCCGCGATGATTTATACCGATATAGTCGCTGGTGATAAGCTCAAAATTACGGCGATGCCTAAAGGAGGCGGTAGCGAAAATATGAGTCGGCTGACAGTGCTGGCACCAGCACAGGGTCGCCAGGGAATTATAGATTTCGTGGTAAACCGAGTTGATGAAGCAGGCAGCAATCCCTGTCCCCCAGTAATCGTTGGCGTAGGGATAGGAGGAACCACGGAAAAAACGATGATGTTGGCTAAAAGAGCATTGCTGCGAAAAATTGGCGAGCCAAACCGGGATGTAGAGATTGCTGAACTGGAAAAGGATATCCTGAAGCAAGTTAACAACCTCGGCATTGGAGCGATGGGATACGGAGGCACAATCACTGCTCTAGCTGTTCACATCGAAGCTTTTCCCTGTCATATTGCCAGCTTGCCCATCGCGGTTAATTTGCAATGCTGGTGTGCTCGCCATGAACAAGCAGCCCTTTAATTGGAGGCAAGGATGGCTGACGCAACCACAGTAAAGGAAAAGGCAGAGCAGGAAGTCAGAATGGTTGATATCTATGTAACAGGTAAGCGTTATAAGGTTCCCGAAGGCCTTACTATCCAAACGGCATTAGAATATTGCGGCTACAACATCATCCGAAGTTGCGGGTGCCGCGCTGGATTTTGTGGCGCTTGTAGCACCATCTACAATTTCACACATGACCCTACAATACGATATGGGCTTGCTTGCCAGACACGTGTAGAGCAAAATATGGTTATAACGCAAATTCCCTTCTTCCCCGCTGCTCAAGCTCTTTACAACCTTGAAGATTTAAAGCCTGAAGAGGGGGAGAACAAGTTACTAACGCTCTACCCCGATATCATCACCTGCTTTGGGTGCAACAACTGCACCAAGACATGTCCCCAGGATCTCGAGGTAATGGAGTTCATATCCGATGCCATAAGAGGTGATACCGAGAAAGTTTATCAGAAGTCCTTCGATTGCTTGATGTGTGGCTTATGTGCTGCTCGGTGCCCCCAGGGATTGCAACCTTATAATATTGCTCTGGCAGCGCGGCGTTTGAGGGGGGCTCACCTCACCACCAGATCTCAGCATAATGTAGATAGAATAAAGGAGATAGAGAAGGGTAAATTTGACGCCGAGGTAGAGAAACTAAAGAAAGCCGACGAAGCTGAGTTGCGCCGCATGTATGCTGCCCGGGAAATAGAGCCTGCCCTATAAGAAAGTGGATGGAGGTTAATTAACATCATGCCATATCCGGCTTACATGGAAGAAAGCATTCATAAAGTAGCCGCTACAAGACCAAGCCGACTGGAAGAAACATTTTCCCGCATCCCCCAAGCTGAAAGAGAAGGTTTAGTGAATGAATTTCATCCTGATTACAAAAAGGATTATCTCCGTGAGCTAAAAATAGGACCCAATAAAGGCAGTCTGGCACCTGATGAAATAGCTGACTTGCTGGAAGGAAACAGCCGCATCGACCCCGATGAAGTTAACCTTGACGACGTTGATTATGATGTTGATGTGCTAGTCATCGGCTGTGGAGGAGCTGGAGGTGCAGCTGCTCTTCTTGCTGAGGAGAATGGTGCCAGGGTGTTATTAGTCACAAAGTTACGTCTTGGCGATGCCAACACTGTAGGCGCTCAGGCAGGCACCCAGGCAGCAGATAGACCAAATGATTCCCCTCTTCTTCACTACTTGGATGTAATAGGGGGAGGACATTTCACAAATGACCCTGACCTGGTGGAGGCGTTAGTAAAAGATGCTCCCGATGCAATCAGATGGTTGGAATCCCTGGGCGTCAACTGGGACAAAGAGACAGATGGCTCATACCATGAGCTATCAGGGGGTGGCACGTGCAGGAGGAGAATGCACTCATGTCGGGATTACACCGGACTTGAGGAAATGAGAGTCATTCGCGATGAAATTCGCCAAAGGCATATGCATGGAAGAACCCTGGATTTTGTGGAATTTCAGCCAGCAATAGAGTTAATACTGGATGACAAGGGACAGGTTGCTGGAGCAATACTGATGAACCTCGAAACCAGAGAGATGACTATAGTTCGCGCTAAGGCAGTGGTAATAGCTACCGGCGGCATGGGACGTATTCACATTCAAGGCTTCCCCACCACCAACCATTATGGTGCCACGGCTGATGGACTGGTATTGGCTTATCGAGCGGGATGCCCCCTGATCCACATTGATACCATGCAATATCACCCCACAGGAGCAGCTTTCCCGGTGCAAATTTTGGGATTATTAATTACCGAAAAGGTAAGAACATTAGGTGCTCAGGTAATCAACCGCGACGGAGACCAGTTTGTTCATCCACTCGAAGCACGAGATACTGAAGCTTCAGCCATTATTCGAGAATGCAAACAGCGTGGTAAAGGGATAAGCACACCAACGGGGGAGATTGGAGTGTGGCTTGATTCACCAATGATTGACATCATACGTGGAGAAGGAACAATTGCCAGGGAATTGCCCGCTATGGTTCGCCAGTTTGCCCGATTCGACATCGATATAACCAATGAGCCAATGTTAGTCTATCCCACGCTGCACTACCAAAATGGGGGAATTATGATTAAGGCTGATGCCTCAACTCCATTGCCAGGATTATTTGCTGCCGGTGAATGTGAGGGCGGAGTGCATGGCAGGAACAGGCTTATCGGCAACTCCACACTGGATTTATTCGTCTTTGGAAGAAGAGCAGGCAAATCAGCGGCTAAATGGGCAAAGGAAGTGAAGTTAGGTAAGCTTACTTTGGACCATGTGAGAAAATGGCAACGTGAGATTAAGGAAGCGGGATTAGAATCAAGGCCCGTTTCTCCAATGCTCCTGCCAAATTATGCCAGGCATGAAAAGCCTGTGCCCGGTTTTCAGCCACCAGGTGAGGCAACCGCCTACACGCCCTTTGGGGACGCTACATCACGCTGGATTTAAATGGAAGAGGTAAAACATGCCATTACGTGAGCAGAGAGACGTCAAGGAAATCGAGGCTACTTTAAATAAAATCCTGAACATAAACAACGCGCCTGTAGCTCGGTGTCGCCTCCTCTCAACCGGGTTTAACCCCGGTCATGCCCTAAACATAATCGAGGATATCGGAGGGCATAAAGAGTGTATCGGCTGTGGTAATTGCATAGATATTTGCCCCATTCTATTTCGCGAGCCATCACGACGTAATAAAACAGAACAACGAACATCAATGGCACTGGAAAGCATAGTTGGGGCAGATTGTGACCAATGCGATGCCTGTGTCCTGGCCTGCCCCCAGGTGGATACTACTATTAAAAACTATATCGTCAACCACCGCATGATCGAAGTTATGTCCCGGCTGGAACAACGCATAGGAGACGAAGACGAGCCTGACCTGGACTTGTTCATCGAGGAAGCAATAACATGAGATTGCCACGCTTCGCCACAATCAGGGCAAAAGATATACCAGAATGACATGGGAAATTCGGTTACCCTCAGTATGATACGCCAATGTTAAGCCATCTGGACACCAAAGAATTAACACACACTTTTGAGCTTGGACCGATAAGACCTCCCAGCGAAGCTTATTCCCTACTGATAAGAGCCACCAGGAACTGTCCCTGGAATAAGTGTCTCTTTTGCCCTGTTTATAAAGGCACTAAATTTGAGCTGAGAACAGTGGACGAAATCCAGCATGATATTGAGGAAGCAAAAGGTATCAGCGATGGCATAAATGAAATAGCCTGGAAAATGGGCTACGGTGGTAGCATTAGAGAGGTAGCGGCAATGCTGCACGACCAACCGGAATATGGACAATGCATTCGCAATGTTGCGCTGTGGCTTTTCACCGGGGGTAAATCAGCCTTCCTCCAGGATTCCAATAGCCTTATTATGAAAACGCCAGAGCTAGTCCAAGTAATCACTTTCCTAAGGGAAACCTTCCCTATCTTGAATAGAGTAACTATCTATGGACGTTCACACACCACGGCGAGAAAATCGCTGGAGGAACTGAAGGAACTTAAAGCGGCCGGCTTAGACAGAATCCATACCGGACTTGAAAGCGGCCATGACCCTGTGCTGGCTTACATGCAGAAAGGGGTTACTGCTGAGCAACAGATTAACGGAGGGAGAAAGGTGGTGGAATCAGGCATCTCCCTCTGTGAATATGTCATGCCTGGACTCGGGGGAAAGAAGATGTCTCACGAGCACATCATGGAAACAGCCAGAGTGCTAAACGAAATCAACCCTGATTACATCAGGTTGCGTAGCCTTCACGTCCATCATATCATGCCATTATGGTCAAAAATACAGGATGGCGACTTTGAATTACAAACAGAGGACGAAGTGGTGGAGGAGATAGGCACTCTTATCGAGAATCTGCGAGTCACCAGCTATCTCAAGAGTGACCATATACTCAACCTCCTGATGGAAGTGGAGGGCAAATTGCCCGAGGATAAGCAAAAATGCCTTAATATCATAAATGAGTATCTCGGCTTGCCAGATGAGGAAAAGCTCAATTTTAAATTTGGCAGGAGACTGGGCTATTACAGGAAGCCAGGCGACCTCAAAGATAGCTACATGCATCACAAAGTTGACGAAGTTATAACGCAAAGCAAACGCAGCGGGGAGAATATGGACGAGGTGCTATTTAAGCTAAAGGACAGCTTTATTTAGGAGAATTATGGCTAAGGGCTTCATAAATCTAAACCCATTCAAGCATGGCAAGGCGATAAAGCAGAGCAGCAAGCGAAGAGTCGCCAGGCAAAGTAGCCCAAAGCGCAAAAAGAGGAGCCATGACTAAAGTAGATAAGTTTAATTTTGGTTCCATAGTGATTGATGGTACATACATCGCAAAACTGAATTAACTCATCGGGCAAAAGAAAAAGGTCGCTACCTTAATTCACATAACCTGCTAGGGGGACGCTATTCGCATTATAATAGCCGGGGGGCACTTACCACGGCAAGAACGATATACCTATTACTGCGATTATAATCAGCCAAATTATCGCATACACGCCCAAACCGATAAGGAACCACCTCCAAAACAGCCCCCAGGCTAATCTCCAGGTTGGTTTAACCTCTACTTGGTCTCTCTCTCGAGTTTCCATCCTGTATCCCTCCTTTCTGTTTTTAGCGTAAAAATACAGTAACAGTCTTTCCCCGTCAATGCCGTGGAAATCGAAGATCGTTATAATTGAAGGGGCGAGTCTGAAGCCTCGCCCCTATAAGTGGTTATATCATTCAAGGTCATCCCTTTTCGGTCATATAAGCACCACAGTTTTAACTAAAATGCTTCTTCCCCATTACGGTAAACACAATCGCCGGTATTCCAAAAATCCAGGCACAGAAAACGGCAAAGATTGAGCCAGCTAGCGCCAACCCCCAGGTTCTTTTCCTAATAGCAAAAACCCCGCCTGCTATGGCGATTACCGCGAAGATAGTTGCCAGCACAACTGTTGTGCCCGTTAATACACCAAACCCAACAACACCACTAAGCCACCCGGGGACCTCGGCATCGGCAAGAAATAATATGCCGATAATCAAGGCAGGGACTCCAGCAACTAGATCAAGTATTCCCGCAGCCAGCGGCGTCCAGGTGCCACCAGCTTTCTCTACTACTTTACTCGCCACTCGTCAGTCTCGCGCCACACTGGGGCAAATTTCAGGACTTCCTATCAGTTCCTTGCCACAATTCCTACAGAAGATTATCTACCCTGATTCCTAATTGTGCTTCCGCGGCTAGGCTCTACGTGAAATGCTTCTTACCCATTATGGTAAACACAAGCGCCGGTATTCCGAAAAACCACGCACACAAAAGGGCAAAGATTGAGCCAACTAGCGCCAACCACCATATTCTTCTTCTAATGGCAAAAACCCCGCCTACTATGGCGATTATGGCGAAGATAATTACCGGCACAGCTATCGCACCAAGTATTGTACCAAGTATTGCACCAACCCCAGGAATACCACCAAGCCCTCCAATAAGCCCTCCAAGCATGCCTAAACCTGCAGCAAGTGCTATGCCAAAAATCAAGGCAGGGATTCCAGCAACTAAATCAAGTATTCCGGCAACGAGTGGCATCCAGGTGCCACCAGCTTTCTCTGCTACTTTACCTTTACCCGCTACTCCCGCACCACATTTAGGACATATCTCGGTTAGCTCGGTTGTTGGCGCAGCACAATTAGGACAGAAGCTGGTGCCCTTCATCGGCTTAGCTCCACACTCGGGGCAAATTTCAGGACTCCCTATCAGTTCCTTGCCACAATTTCTACAAAACATAACACCTCCTTCTAAATGCTACTATAATTTGTTAATCACACAACTTATTCCAGCGATTTTCAAAGTTTCCGTGTTTAGCCTGTCGTTTTTGGCCCTACCACTTCTCAATAAGTTTACCGTCCGTATCTCTCATGTGCCCCGAAACGGCAAATATAAAGTCGATGAGAGCCCAAATCCATACAGCCGTGAGAAATATGAAGCCAAGTCCAAATATCCAGGTAGTAGCCCATCCAACAATACCCAACATAAGCATCACAACTGCTGTTCCAATCTTGCCTAGATAGAACCGGTGGACACCGAGCGTCCCAAGGAAGAAAGCAAGCAACGTAACAGCAAGCCTTGATTTTGGTGATATATCTCCTGCTATTGCCTTCGCTGCCGCTCCTCCCACTCGAGCACCACATTTGACACACATCTCAGTTAGCTCGGTTGTCGCCGCACCACAATTAGAGCAGAAGCTGGTGCCGTTCATCGGCTTAGCTCCACACCCCGGACAAATTTCAGGACTCCCTATTAATTCCTTACCACAATTTCTACAAAACACAATACCTCCTCGCCTGCCCCACACGAAATGGAGCAGCACGTGAATCAGCTATCTTTGCCCACTTGTTAGTGGGCACAATTATTAAAATCCGGTTATAAACCGGCTCAACATATTATCTAGCCAAAGGCGCCAAACAGAGCGAATAGCGGTGCTAGCATCGGCCCCAGCACTGTAAACCACGCTATCAGTGCAACTACCACCCATACCCCCAGCGTGATAAGGAACATCCTCCACCACAACCCCCAGGCTAATCCCCATGTTGGCTTAACTTTTACTTTTTCATCCTCTTGCATCTCCATCCTTCATCCCTCCTTTTTTATTTATTAGCGCTTCGATTTTCAAGCTTAACCATCGAGTATTGGTGCGCTTAGAAGCAAAATATAAACAGTGGCTAGTAAGTTGTCAATAGGGTCTATCCCAAAACCCTAACATTTGAGAAGCTCACTTGCATAGATAAGTAACATCCCGCATGTTTATCACGCTGCAATAGGATCGTTTCCTGTAATTGCGAGCGGAGCGAAGCAATCCCAATAATGAAAGCCAAATGGCAGATTGCTTCGGCACTCTGTGCCGCGCAATGACAAAGAAGGAATGTCTGTCACCAATGTATTGAGTGTACTTGATTGACGAACAGCTTAACAAACCTTAAAATTCGGCAGTGGTACGAGTTATCTTGATAATCACCGGGTGAATATCGATGGCTAAAAAATATGATGTTATCATAGTGGGTGCTGGTCCAGCAGGCATTTTTGCCGCCTTAGAACTATCCGACGCCGGACTTGATGTGTTGCTCCTCGATAAGGGCAGGGAAACCAGTGCTCGTATTTGCCCCGTCCAAGAAGGGGCTGACCATTGCACCTACTGCTCTCCGTGCCACTTGGTAAGCGGATTCGGGGGCGCTGGTGCCTTCAGCGATGGTAAGTTGACTTTATCCACTGAGGTCGGCGGACACCTTAAAGAGCTAATTGGAATGGAACAAGCAAGAAAGATGGTTGATTACGTTGACTCAATTTACCTCAAATTTGGTACTCCCCACAAGGTTTATGGTGTAGGTAACAAAGTAACCGAGCTGGAGCGTCGGGCAACCTTAGCTGGACTCAGACTGACTCCCGTCAAGTTACGCCATTTAGGAACAGAAAATTGCCGCCAGGCGTTGAAAACAATGAAAGAATACCTATCTTCGCGAGTAGATATAAAGTTAATGACAGCGGTCAAGACCATCATAGTCGAGGATAATATTGTAAAGGCAATCAAAACCGATGATGGACAACGATGCGATTGTCGCTACTTAATCTTAGCACCGGGCAGAGAAGGGGCAGAATGGTTAGTTAGCGAAGCTGAACGGCTCAAGCTAAGCGTCACCTCTAACCCTATCGATGTAGGTGTAAGGGTGGAAGTCCCACTAGTGATTATGGAGGAACTAACTTCCGTGCTATACGAAGCGAAGCTTGAATTTTACTCTCCCAGTTTCGATGACCGAGTAAGAACATTTTGCATGTGTCCCGGTGGTGAGGTAATCGTGGAATCTACCGGAGGTCCCGACCCAGTGGTCACCGTAAATGGCATTGGCTATACAGAATACAAAACAAAAAACAGTAACTTCGCTATATTGGTAAGCACGACGTTTACCAAGCCTTTCCACGAGCCAATTGCCTATGGCAAGTATCTGGCACGCCTGGCTAACATCCTTAGCGGCGGTGTTTTGATACAGCGATTCGGGGACTTAATGGACGGTCACCGCTCAACACAAAGCCGCATCGATCACTGCCTCACTAAGCCTAGCTTGAAAGCAGCAACAGCAGGAGATTTGAGCTTTGTTCTCCCCTATCGCCATCTTACGGGGATAGTGGAGATGCTTCAGGCAATGGACAAATTAACTCCTGGGGTTGCCTCACCTCATACCTTACTTTATGGGATAGAGGTCAAGTTTTATTCCAGCCAGTTAAAACTTACTCCTGGTTTGGAGACCGAAATTGGCAATATGTTCGCTGCCGGCGATGGCACTGGCATAAGTCGAGGCTTGGTCCAAGCTTCAGCATCAGGCGCAGTAGCCGCCAGAGAGATACTAAAACGACTGGGGGAAAATTAACAATTGGTCTTCGGCATTGATTTAACTTCTACCGCGGCTAAACCCACTGCCTGCTTGGCTCTGGATACGGAGGGACAGCTTATCTATTTTGGTTTTTTAGCCACTGATGCCGACATTATCTCTGTTCAAAATTTCTATTCCCCGCGAGTAATAGCTATCGATGCCCCACTAAGTTTACCTCTGGGGATGTGTTGTCTCGAAAAAAGTTGCCCCTGCCGACCAAGCTCTGGTGAGAAAAACAGAAAATGCGACCGGAAATTGAGACACTATGGGATTCCCTGCTACCCCACAACCAAAGAAACATTTATCAAAGAGCTGATTTATCGTGGCATCAGCCTTAAGAACAAACTTTGCCACCAGGGATTTAGAGTCATTGAGGTTTACCCTTATGCCACCAAAATCCGCCTATTTGGTAAAGCTATACCACCAAAAACCACACGCGAGGGCATGACTTTTCTTAAACGAGAGCTAGCGAATCTTCTGCCTTCCTTCAGTCCATACCTCCATTTATTCGACCACAACCTTTGCGATGCCGCCATGGCAGCTTACACCGGTCTCCTCTACCATGAGAACCTGACAGAAGCTCTGGGAGATGGTAAAGAAGGACTAATCTTCATTCCCAAAGCTAGCCAAGGTTAACGGTCTCCTTGATTTCCACCTCCCACCTTGCTAGACTAGATAAATGTCACTGGGTGACACATCAGCAGCAAATAGTGAAGCAACTGGTAAGGGTCTGGTAGAAATATTCACCGGTGACGGCAAAGGGAAGACATCAGCTGCTTTAGGTATCGCTCTCAGAGCTTCAGGGCACGGCTTAAAGGTATTTATTATTTGCTTTATGAAAGGTGACTTCCCTTACGGTGAGCGGAAGGCTTTATCCCAACTACCAAATATCAAACTCGCTAAATTCGGTCTGGAGAGCTTTGTTGACCCGAATAATGTAACTGAAGTAGAAAAGGAAGAAGCAAGGAAAGCTTTGCAGATGGCTAAAGAAGTGATATCCAGCAATGAATATGATATAGTAATCCTCGATGAAATCAACGTAGCAACAGCCTGGAATTTAATCAGCACTAACGAAGTGATAAAGCTAATAAAGGAAAAACCCAAAAACGTAGAGCTTATCCTCACCGGGCGATATGCCGATGATAAGCTCATCGAATTAGCCGACCTGGTTACCAATATGACCAAAGTGAAGCATCCCTACGACAAGGGGATATTAGCGCGTAAAGGCATAGATTATTAACTGAAGGAGGATGTAATGAAAGTAACTTTAAGCGTCATCAAAGCAGATATCGGCGGCTATGTGGGACACTCCAGCTCTCATCCCGACGTGTTACAGAAAGCAGCAGAACTCATGGAGAGCGCCAAGAAGCAAGGACTGCTCATCGATTATCATGTCACCGCCTGTGGGGACGATGCCCAACTGATAATGACTCACCAGAAGGGTGAAGATAATGAACAAATCCACAAATTAGCCTGGGACACCTTTGTAGAATGCACCGAGGTTGCCAAGAAGCTAAAGCTTCACGGTGCTGGGCAGGACCTCCTCGCCGATGCTTTCTCAGGCAATGTCAGAGGGATGGGACCGGGTGTCGCTGAAATGCAATTTACCGAGCGTCAAGCAGAAACTGTGATTATCTTTATGGCAGATAAGACCGCTTCAGGTGCCTGGAACTTACCACTATATAAAATGTTCGCTGACCCATTCAATACCATCGGTCTGGTAATTGCCTCTAACATGCATTCAGGCTTCGCCTTCGAAGTTGAGGATGTTCTGGAAGCTAAGAAAATAAAGTTCAATGCTCCTGAGGAAATTTATGATATGCTTGTTTTCTTAGGCTCGCCAAGTCGTTATACCATTACCAACATATTCCACAAGGAAAGTGATGAAATCGCCGCTGCTTGCTCTACCCAGCATCTGGCTCTCATTGCTGGCAGGTATATAGGCAAGGATGACCCCGTCTGTATCATCAGGGCTCAAGGTAAATTCCCCGCTGTAGGTGAGATACTCGAGCCTTTCGCTTCACCAAACATAGTTGAAGGATGGATGAGAGGCTCCCACCACGGTCCCCTGATGCCAGTTCCCTTTCACGATGCCAGAGCGACACGCTTTGATGGTCCACCGAGAGTGATAGCCGCTGGCTTTCAAATAACCGAGGGAAAGCTCATCGGTGCCAATGACCTCTTCGCTGACCCCGCTTTTGATGAAGCCCGCCATCAGGCAAATCTCCTTGCTGACTTCCTGCGACGTATGGGTCCATTTGAGCCACACCGTCTGCCACTCGAGCAAATGGAATATACCACCATGCCTGAAGTGATGAAGAAACTGGCTCCAAGATTCCAGAGCGTTTGATAGGCTAAATGCCCAAGCTCCTCCTTGCTAGTAGCAATCTTGGGAAAATCAGGGAATATCGCCTCCTTCTGGGTGACCTTGGATATCAAATAGTTACGTTATCCGAACAGGGGATAAGCAAAGTCACCACCGAGTCAGGAAATACCTATGAACAAAATGCTGAAATGAAAGCTACTACCTATGCTAAATTGAGCCAACTTATCACGCTCGCCGATGATTCAGGGCTGGAGGTAGACGCCCTCCACGGCAAGCCAGGCATCCACTCAGCCCGCTTTGCTGGAAAGAATGCCACTGATGCCGATAGAGTAACAAAGCTATTAGCAATGATGGGTGGCATTCCATGGGATAGGCGAACTGCTCATTTCAAATGCGTCATCGCTATTGCTACGCCAGAAGGTAAACTAAGATTATGTCAAGGTAAACGCCACGGCATCATCGCCTTTGAAGCCAAAGGGGAAAATGGCTTTGGTTATGACCCCATTTTCTACCTTACCGAACTTGCCAAGACCATGGCTGAACTCCCCCTAGAGCTTAAAAATCAACTCAGCCACCGTGGTCAAGCGGCACAAAAGGCGAGGAACATATTAAATCAGCTCCACAACTGACTTATTGACCATTGCAACCGCTGATAGTATACTGTTCAACAGGTATTTCCAATGAAGTTATCTTGTCTTCAACAAAACCTGAACAAAGGGCTAGGCATAGTGAGCAGAGCTGTAGCCACCAGGTCTACTCTACCTATCACTCAAAATATCCTTCTTACCGCTGAGCCATCTCGCCTTAAGCTAGCCGCCACCAACCTGGAGATGGCTACTACCTGCTGGATTGGCGCCAAAGTGGAACAAGAAGGAAGCATAACTGTTCCCGCTCGACTACTAATTGACTTTATCAATTCCTTACCCAGCGATTTAGTTGAGATCACACTGCCTGCCAAGAGCCATACCACTGAGCTCAAGAGCGGGCGCTTTGAAGCTCACATCAATGGCATTGACGCCGAAGATTTTCCACCAGTCCCTGAGGTAAGCGGCGACCTAACCACCACTATTGAAGCAAATGCATTCAGAGAAGGAATTGCACAGGTCTCCTTCGCCGCTGCTGTCGAAGAATCACGACCAATGCTAACTGGCATTCACTGTGAGTTTGAAGGAGACCAGCTTACTTTAGCAGCCGCTGATGGTTTTAGATTGGCAGTCCACAGAATAAACCTGACCACACCAGTGGAACAGAAGAACACTGCAATTATCCCGGCAAGAACCCTCAACGAGTTAAACCGCCTTCTCAGTGATCAAGAAGAGCCAGTGGAAATGACTATGAACCAGCAGAAAAGCCAGGTTTGCTTCAAGCTTAAAGATGCTCAAATAGTCTCGCAACTCATCCAGGGCTCCTTCCCCAACTATTCCCAGGTCATCCCAGAAAGCTATACCACAAGGGCTGTGGTAGACATTAATGATTTTCTGCGAATTACCAAAATATCCTCGATATTTGCTCGTGATGCCAGTGGAATTGTCCGACTAGCTGTCACCCCCGGGAATGAGCTTACCCCTGGAAAGATAACCGCCTCTGCCCAGGCAGAGGAAATAGGCGGCAATGTCAGCGAAATCGACGCACTTGTTGACGGAGAGGAGGCTAAAATCGCCTTCAATGTGAAGTACCTCAGCGACGTTTTAAACGTCATCCGTCAAGCTCAGGTCGCCCTGGAGGTCACCACATCATCAAGTCCCGGCGTCATCCGTCCTATCGGCGTGGACAACTATGTCCACGTAATCATGCCCATGTTTGTTCAGTGGTAACTCCGCCGCTGCCGGATGATTAGGTGGGGGAGTTGTGGACTTTAAGTCTACCGAGCGCGCTCAGGATGAGGATGTGACGAGGCAGCAACTTCGTATCTATGCGAGCAGAGCTAGCTCATGATATGAGTTCGCACACTATTGTTTATCTAGACCAAAATTACCTAAGCAATATGGCAAAGGCTCGCCTTGGTTTTCTGAAGAACGAAGGTGAGTGTAAGTTCTGGCTCTCATTGTTTAACGAGCTAGAAGCAGCAGTCTTAGCGGATAGAATAGCATGCCCTGAACTGGAATTTCAGCGTGACGAGGCCGAGTTTGATAAGAGAATTGAACACGCTGTCTGGGAAGTCATTTGTTCCCTCTCCTTGGGATTGGAATTCCAACCATATGAAACCATACTAGAATTACAAATAGAAGATGCTGCATTCAAGTTTCTGAGTAAAAGCCCACCTCCGCAAAAACCATGGTTCGCAGCATTCAAATCTGACCCTCAGGATCCTGTCCAAAGTAGAATGAGCTATGATGCCTTTGGAATCAAGCACCGAATCGAAGTTCATTTTTCCTCTCCTTCGGAGGAGTTTCTTGAGCATGGCCGGCAAGTGAAAAAACACTGGGAGGATACTGCAAAGTGGCTTTTAAGGCAATCTACTTTTAGCGACTGGCATAAGGAACTTTCGGTCCAGAAATCAGGCTTAGTAGATACCCTTTTTGGTCCAGGTGCCTTCAATGTAATTGTGAACCAATGGGCTAGTGATAGTTCAGTGGACAAGTCTATTGCCGCCAGTAATATGTCCAGGCTGGAAGAGAAATTAGATCGTTTGGAAAAAATCGGTATAACCCCTCAGAATCTGGCAGACTTTTCCACTTCAGATGAATTGTTGAACACGCCACATATTGATATCCGTTGTTCAATTAATACTGTAATAGTTCAGAATTGTAGAGACAGAACGCCACAAGGGAGTGATCCTGCAGATGCAGCAATAATGGCTACTGTGTTGCCTTATAGTGATGTAGTCACAACAGACAGATTTATGAAGGAGATCTTAGTTAATCGCCTTTGCTTTGACAAGAAGTATGAATGTGCGATCTTTTCAGGAACTAAAAAAGATCGAGTAGCATTTCAAGAATTGATCGCCGACCTCAAGTAAGAGACCCTGATTTGGCTGCAAACAGGGTCCATTTAGCAACAACATTTTACAGTTGCTTACGATCTTATGTCCGCTACAGTATCCGGTAGCGGTGCATGCTTCTCCTCGAGGAAGGGGCTTATTGCCCCCTCCCGTTCTTGTTATTCCAGTGCCAGTTCTGACATTGCTGGCATTTCCAGGCCTGGCGTGGTTTCCCGGTCTTCTTGTCACTGAAGGATATGAGTTCCATAAACTCATCAGTGCCACAGCTCTTACAGACTGGGATTTCGCCGGTTTCGGAATCCTCTTCCTCCTCGTCGAAGTACTGGTCCAGTTCAGTCACTGGCAATCATGGAACAGAAATGGCCTGGCTGGCTATCAAGACTAATTACTCGACGGCTTACACTGGACAAGTTCAGGGATGCGCTTGATCCCACCCCAGATAATATCAAGACGGTGATCGAATTGACGTGATAGAATGACTACGACCTTACCCTCTTATCACAAGAGAGACGGTCATATTTACAGGTGATCCATACCGTAAACATAAAAGTGGTAGGCACAGAGAAGGAGGTGCTCAACAGTGAAGAGTTACGACGCTATAGTCATCGGCTCGGGGGCTGGGGCAATTATTTCAGATGAAGCCGCATCAAAGAGTCTCAAGGTTGCCTTAGTAGATAAAGGGCCTCTCATAGGCGGAACCTGTCTTAACTGGGGCTGTATACCATCCAAAATGCTGATTTACACAGCCGACCGAATAGTAGAAATAGAGGAAGCCACGAAGCTGGGTATTGAAGCAGAGATCAAGAATATAGACTTTCACTCCATAATGGAGCGAATGAGACAAAGTAGGCAGGAAAGCCAGGCTCACATTAGAGAAGGTCTCAAGCAATCCAAGAACCTGGATTTCTATGAAGGTGCAGGCTATTTTGTAGGTGACTACCTACTTGAGGTCAAGAAAGAGAAACTTAGAGGGGAAAAGGTTTTCATTGCATCAGGATCACGCCCATTCATACCTCCGATTAAAGGCTCGGAAAATGTAGACTACCTAACAAACGAATCGGTGCTGGAACTGAAGGAAAGACCGGATAGCCTTATAATCATTGGTGGTGGCTATATCGCTGTCGAATTCGGGCATTTCTTTGCGGCCATGGGCACCAAAGTTACTATTCTTGAAATGGCTGACAGGTTGGTGCTCTCCGAGGAACCGGAAATCTCTGATCTCCTGAAGAGCGAGTTGAGTAAGCGCATGGGAGTCTATACAAACGCCTTAGCAGAGGAAGTAAAAGAAAGCGAGCATGGCGTTGTGGTTGTTACAAAAAATACTAATACAGGCAAACGAAGAGAATTTGCGGCACAAAGAATTATGATGGCCGTGGGTAGAAGGTCTAATGCAGATATATTGAGAGTAGAAAATACCGGAGTAGAGACAGACAAGAAGGGCTTCATCAAGGTCAACGAATACCTTGAGACGAATCAGAAGGGCATTTTTGCCATTGGGGATGCCAATGGGCAGCAGATGTTCAGGCACATGGCCAATAGGGAAGCTGAAATAGTTGCGCAGAATACCTTCTATGGCACGAAAATCAAGGTTGACTACAGCGCCGTTCCTCATGCGGTATACTCGCACCCTCAAGTTGCATCAGTAGGCCTGACCGAGGCAAAAGCTAGGGAAGATTACAATATTATAGTCGGTAGGATGAAATACTTTGATATTGCCAAGGGCGAAGCCATGATGGAAAAGGAAGGTTTCGCCAAAGCTATTGTAGAAAAAGGTAGTGACACAATATTGGGTTTTCACATTATAGGGCCCTACGCCCCGGAGCTTATTCAAGAAGTGGTCAACGCCATGACGTCGGGTGGGGGCACGGAAGAGCTAGGCCAAGGAATTCACATTCACCCCGCCCTTTCAGAACTGATACCAACCACAGTCAATAGTGTTGGAGAGTCTTGAACTGAGTATGACACTACCAGGGGAGGCAACCTACGATGCTGCCGATGTTCGTTCAATGGTAGAAAGCCAGTCCTGTCCGTAAGTGCCAACCCTTCCATTGTCCTTGCGAGCAAAGCGTGGCAATCCTTGTTGCGAGCGTAACTGGGGAATCCCGCTCAGAGATTGCCTCGTAGCTAATGCTCCTCGCAATGACAGGGAAAGGCGGCAACGCATTGTTAAGGTGCTGGACGAAGGCTCAGGTCTTGACAAAACCATCTTACCCTTTATAATACATCGGACTGCGATATATCGGACAGCGCTGCACCAAGAAAGGATCCTGCCATGAGAAAAGTAGCTGTGATGACTGATACGGTTGCTTCAGTGCCATCGTTGAGATAGATGCCTCCACAGGAGGGATAATAAAGCCGGTAGCCAGAGCTAAAACCAAGGCACAGATAATGGATAAGCTGGTTGAGATAACCAGGGAAAGAGTGGGAGATAAGAAATTACGTTTTGTCATAGCCCATGCTAATGTTCCCGACCAAGCAGAACAATTGAAACAGAAGATACTATCCTCGTTTCAGTGTGAGGAGTTTTATATGACTGAAGTCTTACCCGCAGCAGCAGTTCACAATGGAGAAGGACTTATCGAGTTCGGTTTTTGCAGCAGCGACTGACTATATGGATTGTTGAATAATAAGGAGGCCGATTATGAAAAAGGTAGCTGTTATGACTGATCGAACAAGCAGCATGGCACAAGAAGTAGCAGAAAGATTTGACGTCAAGATAGTACCTTTCCACATCATCATGGATGGCAAAGATTACCTGGACACAGAAGTAGATATGGAAGACCTTTATGCCCGAGTAGCTAAAAAGGAAAACTTGCCTACGACCTCTTTCCCTGCTCCAGAGGAGTTCCTGCAAGTCTATCAGGAACTGAGCCAAAATGCCGAGGCTATCCTTCATATCTCCCTGACACCAGCTTTTAGCGGCGGGTATAACGCAGCTTTAGAGGCTAAAGAAATAGCTCAAAAGGAACTACCCAAAACCACCATTGAGGTGATTGACTCGCAGATCTCTGGATCAGGACTTGCCCTCATCGCTTTAGCGGCAGCCAGGGCAGCAAAACAGGGCAAAAACATAGAGGAGGCTGCAGAGCAAGCCAACTATATAATACAACGAATAAGCTACTTTTCTGCACCAGATACACTTTTCTATTTAGATAAAGGAGGACGCATATGCCAGGCTAAGTCCTGGGCTGAAGCACAACAGGTAAGCAGCTTCAGAGCCCTCATAGAGATTGCAGAAGGAACGATAAAACCGGCGGCAAGAGCCAAAACCAAAACCGAGATACTGGAGAAAATGGTCAGCATAGCTAAGGAAAGGGTGGGAAATAAGAAGATACATGTCGCTATGACTCACAACAAGGCTCCTCAGCAAGCTGAAGAGCTAAGAAAGATGCTGTTATCCCAGTTTCAGTGTGAGGAACTTTATGTTTTTGAAGGCCTGGCATCGGCAATAGTTCATACCGGACAAGGTCTTCTTGACTTTAGCTTTTACGGCAGCGACTGATTAATTAAGCCCACCGATTAGTGATGAAGGAGGCTATGATGGAAAAAGTAGCTATTATCACTGACAGTGTAGCTGCAATACCCAGGGAAATTGCGGAAAAGTATGAAATCACAATAGTACCATTCCATGCCATCGTGGATGGTAAGGATTATCCAGATATGGGCGTGGATATGAGGTGGCTCTATAACAGGCTTAAGGAAAAAGATAAGCACCTGCCTACCACCTCTTGTCCCTCCGAAGGAGAATTTTTACAAGCTTACAGCAGATTGGCCCAAAATTTAGAAGCCATCCTTTATATTTCTATGACCTCAGCTTTTAGCAAAGGATATTATGCTGCCGTAGAGGCTAAGGAAATAGCTCGGGAGAAGTTACCTAAAACCAGGATTGAAATTATCGACTCTTACACAGTTGAGGCTGGGGAGATACCCATAGTTATCGAGGCAGCCAAGGCAGCAAAAGAGGACAAAGACCTTGATGAGATTGTCGAATTAGCTAATAAGATAATGACAAAAATGAACAATCTCCAGACATTTGATACTCTTTTCTATCGGTATAAACAAGGTAGGATATTTAAGGCTAAGTCATGGGCTGAAGCTGAATCATCAGCTAGTTTTAGGACTATACTTGAGGTCGATGCCTCTACAGGAGGGATAACGAAGCCCGTAGCCAGAGCTAAAACTAAAAAGCAGATAATGGAGAAAATGGTTGACCTAACTAAAGAAAGAATAGGAGATAAGAATCTCCATGGCGCTATAGTCCATACTAATGTCCCTGAACAAGCTGAGCAGTTGAAAAAAAAGCTTCTCTCGCAATGCCACTGTGAAGAGCTCTATATCGCTGAAGCTTGCGCAGTAACAGCTATTCAAACCGGAGAAGGATTTATTTCGTTTGGATTTTACGGCAGCGACTGACCATATGGATTGTTGAACAACAAGGAGGCCGATTATGAATAAAGTAGCAGTTATGACTGATACAGCAAGCAACATGTCACCAGAAATAGCACGAAAATTTGATATCAATCTGATACCATTCCACATCATCATGGATGGCAAAGACTACCTGGACACAGAAGTAGATATAGAAGACCTTTATGCCCGAGTAGCTAAAAAGGGAAACTTACCTACGACTTCATTTGCTTCTCCGAAGGAGTTCCTGCAAGTCTATCAGGAGCTAAGCCAAAACGCCGAGACTGTCATTCACATCTCCGTCACAGCGGGGATGAGTGGAGGATATGACTCGGCTCTACAGGCTAAGGAAATAGCTCAAAAGGAACTACCCAAAACTACCATTGAGGTGCTTGACTCACACACCGCCGGATCAGGACTTGCACTTATCGCTTTAGCAGCAGCTAAGGCAGCAAAACAGGGCAAAAACAGAGAGGAGGTTGTGCAGCAAGTCAACTATGTAATACAACGGATAACCCACCTTACCGCGCCAGATATACTTTTCTATTTGGATAAAGGAGGACGCATATGCCAGGCTAAGTCCTGGGCTGAAGCACAACAGGTAAGCAGCTTTAGAGCCCTCCTGGAGATTGCAGAAGGAACGATAAAACCGGCGGCAAGAGCTAAAACCAAAACCGAGATACTGGAGAAAATGGTCAGCATAGCTAAGGAAAGGGTGGGAAATAAGAGGATACACGTCGCTATGACTCACAACAAGGCTCCTCAGCAAGCTGAAGAGCTAAGAAAGATGCTGTTATCCCAGTTTCACTGTGAGGAACTTCATGTTTTTGGAGGCCTGCCAATGACAGTAGTTCATACCGGGCAAGGGCTTATCGATTTTGGATTTTACGGTAGCGACTGACCACATGGTTTGTTGAATAACAAGGAGGCCGATTATGAATAAGGTAGCAGTCATCACTGATACAGCAAGCGACATGTCACCAGAAATAGCACGAAAATTTGATATCAAGTTAATACCATTCCACGTCATCATAGATGGCAAAGACTGCCTGGACCCAGAAGTAGATATGGAAGACCTCTATGCCCGAGTAGATAAAAAGGAGAATCTGCCCACAATGACACCGTTCCCCGTAGGAGAATGCTTGCAAGCTTTCCAAGAGGTAGACCAATCTAGTGGGGCTATCCTATATATCTCTGCGAGCTCGGGTTTCACCGCAGCATACAAGGTAGCTCTACAGGCTAAGGAAATAGCTCAAAAGGAACTGCCTAAAACTACCATTGAGGTGGTAGATTCACGCAACGGCGGATCAGGACTTGCGCTTATCGCTTTAGCGGCAGCTAAGGCAGCAAAACAGGGCAAAAACATTGAGGAGGTTGCAGAGCAAGTCAACTATCTAATACAACAAACAAGCCTCCTCACTGCGCCAGATACACTTTTCTATTTGGATAAAGGAGGACGCATATGCCAGGCTAAGTCCTGGGCTGAAGCACAACAGGTAAGCAGCTTTAGAGCCCTCCTGGAGATTGGAGAAGGAATAATAAAACCGGTGGCAAGAGTCAAAACCAAAAAGCAAATAATGGAGAAAATGGTCAGCATAGCTAAGGAAAAAGTAGGAAATAAGAGAATACATGCCGCTATGACTCACACCAAGGCTCCTCAGCAAGCTGAAGAGCTAAGAAAGATGCTGTTATCCCAGTTTCACTGTGAGGAACTTTATGTTTTTGAAGGCCGGGCACCAACAGTAATTCATATGGGGCAGGGGCTTATTAACCTTGGATTTTACGGTAGCGACTGACCATATGGTTTGTTGAATAACAAGGAGGTCGATTGTGAATAAGGTAGCAGTCATCACTGATACAGCAAGCAACATGTCACCAGAAATAGCACGAAAATTTGATATCAAGTTAATACCATTCCACATCATCATGGATGGCAAAGACTGCCTGGACACAGAAGTAGATATGGAAGACCTCTATGCCCGAGTAGATAAAAAGGAGAATCTGCCCACAATGACACCGTTCCCCGTAGGAGAATGCTTGCAAGCTTTCCAAGAGGTAGGCCAATCTAGTGGGGCTATCCTATATATCTCTGCGAGCTCGGGTTTCACCGCAGCATACAAGGTAGCTCTACAGGCTAAGGAAATAGCTCAAAAGGAACTACCCAAAACTGCGATTGAGGTGGTAGATTCACGCATCGGTGGATCAGGGCTTGCGCTTATCGCTTTAGCAGCAGCTAAGGCAGCAAAACAGGGCAAAAACATAGAGGAGGTTGTGCAGCAAGTCAACTACGTAATACAACGAATAAACCACCTTACCGCGCCAGATACACTTTTCTATTTAGATAAAGGAGGACGTATATGCCAGGCTAAGTCCTGGGCTGAAGCACAACAGGTAAGCAGCTTTAGAGCTCTCCTGGAGATTGCAGAAGGAGTGATAAAACCGGTGGCAAGAGTCAAAACCAAAAAGCAAATACTGGAGAAAATGGTCAACATAGCTAAGGAAAGGGTAGGAAATAAGAGGATGCACGTCGCTATGACTCACAATAAAGCTCCTCAGCAAGCCGAAGAGCTAAGAAAGATGCTGTTATCCCAGTTTCACTGTGAGGAACTTTATGTTTTTGAAGGCCTGGCACCAACAGCAATTCATACCGGGCAAGGGCTTATTGACTTTGGATTTTACGGTAGCGATTGATTAAGCCAACAATAGAGAGCCAAAATTGGAATGCTACTGTATTTTCTCAGCAACCTTGCGGAAGTGAAATCCGTAGACAGTAAGAGTTATGAATAAAGGAAACAGGCGGGGTTTTCTGAGCAAGGTGGAACTGAAAAGCCCCCAGTAATGTCTCCTCCCTTTTTCCTTGACGCCTAAAACCCACATTGATTTGATAAGTGCTTTAATCTCGTAGAAGTGGATCTTGCCCTCCGCCGCTTTTCGAGGTTTCTGAGGTTTATATTCTTCCAGAAATGTTTTAATCCGTTCATAATACGGTTTGGCTGAATAAATTGTCTTTACCACATTTTTATAGCCAGTAATGAGAGTCTCCTGATTCATTTTAGGAATGAAGTTCATTGTGCCATCGGTATTGTCACCAGAACCATAAGGCAATAAACGGTTTTCCTTTTTCAGTCGGTGGTATAGCCTTGTGCCTGGAGGAGCGTTGAGCAAACCAACCATTGCAGTAACGATCCCACTCTTTTGAATGAAATTGATTTGACTTTTAAAAATTGAAACCGGGTCACTGTCAAAGCCAACAATAAAGCCGCCCTGTACCTCTAGCCCATAGTTTTGCATCTTCTTAACTGAGGCTACCAAATCACGATTCACATTTTGAAACTTGCTACATTCAACCAGGCTCTCTTCATTAGGGGTTTCAATGCCAACAAACACTGTGTCAAACCCTGCTTTGGTCATCAGTTGCATTAGCTCTTCATCATCGGCAAGATTTATAGATGCCTCCGTAAAGAACCTGAAGGGGTATTTCCTCTTCTGAGACCATTCAACCATCGCTGGGAGCGTTTCCTCCTTTAACTTCCTTTTATTGCCGATAAAATTATCATCAACAATAAATACGCTATTCCGCCATCCTTGACCATATAGCGCCTCAAATTCAGCTATTAGCTGACTTTTATCCTTTGTCCGCGGCCTGTGCCCGTCTAAGATGATAATGTCGCAAAATTCACAATTGAACGGACAGCCTCGAGAATACTGGACATTCATTGAAGCATATTTCCCAATGTCAACAAGCTCCCAAAGTGGGACAGGTGTTTTTGTTATCTCGGGATGCTCGCTTGATTCATAAATATGCTGAGCACATCCTTTCTGTAAGTCTTCCAGGAAGAGTGGCAGTGCATCTTCGGCCTCACCAAGCACAAGATGGTCTACATCACCAAGGTTAAACTGTTCATATCCAGTGGTAAAAAGGGGACCACCGGCAACTATTTTGGTATGGAGTTCCCCACATCGAGCAATAACTTCCTTCACCGATTCCTGTTGGACAATCATAGCACTGATAAATACATAATCTGCCCATTTAATGTCCTCGTCGGTTAAGGTTGTTATGTTCATATCCACGAGCTTTTTCTGCCATTCTTCAGGAAGCATGGCAGCTACAGTGAGTAATCCCAGAGGAGGAAAAGCCGCCTTTTTCGAAATGAATTTTAAGGCATGCTTAAAACTCCAGAAGGCATCTGGATATTGCGGATAAACAAGAAGTATCTTCACATTATATTTCCTTCATAATTAAGGGTTAACTGAAGGCTAGGCAACATTAGCAATTGGGGCCACTATTGTCAATACTCTACGGTACTCCTTCTTTGAGTCGCCGTCTGTCAATCTTCCCCGAGCCAGTCTTGGGTATGCTGTCCACGAACTTGAATTTCTTGGGCAGCTTAAAATCAGCCAGGTTCTGGCGACAAAAACTGCCTATTTCTTCGACACTAGCAACCTGCCCCTCTTTAGTCACCATAAAAGCAGTGGGAACTTGTCCTCCCCGTCCATCATTAATCCCTACACAGGCTGCATCAGCTATGCCAGGATGTCTTAAAAGCACATCCTCGACCTCCCAGGGGGAGATCTTAAGTCCTGACTGGGTCACTATTATGAAGGATTTCTTTTCCACATACTCAAGATAGCCATCTTCATCCATCCTGACCAAATCACCGGTATGAAACCAGCCGTCCTTAAAAACCTGGGCGGTAAGTTCAGGCGCTTTGTAATATTCCTTCATTGCCCAGGGGACGCTCAAAACAGCTTCTCCTGCCTCACCTTGCGAAACCTCCCTGCCGCTATCATCTATTATTTTGATGTCACAAATCGGTTTACCTACCGTCCCCAGTTTATGGTTAGAAAGAGTGCTCATAGAGACAACGAAAAGTTCCGAAAGACCATACGTTTCACAAAGTGTTAAATTGAATTTATCCTCCAGTATCTTCATAAGGCGAGGAGAGGACTTCGCCCCGGCGGTAGAAGCTACTCTCAACGAACCAAGGTTATAGTTCTTGATGACCTCATCCCTAACCATAGCCAAGGCATTATGCATTGCTGGAACACCAAAAACGATGCTCCCTTTCTCTTTCTCTACCGCTTCTAAAATAGCCATGGGGGTAAAATGAGGAATGATCACCACGGTAGCGCCCTTTGTAATAGAGCCAAAAAGAACCTCGCCTAAGCCTAGAAGATAGAAGAAAGGAACCGGATCTATGACCACATCTTCTCTACTTCGCCGTATGCCTGCGGAAATTATGTTAAGGGGACCCATGAGAGAAGCATGGGTGTGCACTACACCCTTCTGTCTCCCTAACGCGCCAGAGGTATATATAATAGAAACCTCATGTTCATCTCTTATATCGACAACCAGCGGCGTGGAAGGGCTATTAGCCATCATATTGTTATAGGAATCTCCGTCAGACTCAATAACATGTTTTAGCAGAGGAATATCGGGCAAAACTCGGGAAAGCATTTGGGAAAAGCTTTTCTCGGTAATTAGTATTTTGGCATCGGAGTCACGCAATAAAGGGGCAAGTTCAGGTGCCTTGAGCATAGAACCGAGAAGCACAGCTACACCACCAGCCTTAATAATCCCAAAATAATTAATAACCCAATCAGGGTTATGAGACATTAAAATAGCTACATGGTCACCTCTTTCCAATCCCAACCCTATAAGCACATTAGCTGCCCTGTTAGAACATTCATCCAACTCACCATAAGTAACCCTCTCAGAACCAAGGATGATAGCTTCCTTCTGCGACACTTCACCAGCAGTTTTCTCCAGCATTTCTTTTAGATTCACATTTATCTCCTCATAGCATAGCAGCTAAATACTGGTTGCCCTCTTGACAAACTCTTCTCGCCTTATTAGTATATCGCAATGCTATGCTTCATGCATAAGTTATTCCTTCGCTAAAATCTATGATTAACATCCTCTTCAAAGCAAGACAAACATGCAGTTATTAATACCAACGAATTGGGATTGGAACTTGATAGCGCCTCTAAGCGAGATAAGGGCCGATATCGAGATATACGGTGTTTTACCCACATCAATACTGGGCAGCGGAGGAGCAGGACCCGATATTCCCCAAGTGACAGCAGAGCAAGCAGAGGAGTATATCAAGCTAGCTCATTCTGCAGGATTAACCTTCAATTACCTTCTAAATGCCCCGAGCATAGGCAATATGGAGTGGGAGGAGGATACTCACGACGAACTGCTTAAACACCTAGAGTGGCTCAGCAATGCCGGAGTAGACCACGTTACCGTAGCCATCCCCTACCTGGCAGAGTTGATAAAGTCTCAGTTTCCCCACCTTAAAGTAGAAGTGTCGACTATAGCTCATGTGAACAGCGTGGCGCGGGCTAAGTTATTTGAGTCTCTGGGAGCTGATTCCATCATTCTCCACAGCAACGTAAACCGGGATTTCAGGTTACTTCAAGCAATTAGGAATGCAGTGAAGTGTGAACTCGGAGTACTGACAAACAGCCTTTGTCTCTACCAGTGTCCCTACGAGTATTATCACAACAATACTTTAGGTCACGCCAGTCAAAACCACAACTCGCTTAATGGCTTCTATATGGACTACTGTGTAGCTCACTGCACCCTGGAAAGGTTTCGCGATACGTCTCAATTTATCAAGTCCCGCTGGATAAGACCTGAGGACATACCTATTTATGAGGAAATAGGCATTGATTTCTTTAAGATCGCCGGCAGGGCGCTGCCCTCGGAGTGGATTATAAATGCCACTCTCGCATATTCATCAGGCCAATACCAGGGAAACCTCTGTGACATCTTGTATGTTCCCAATCCCAAAATTGATTATGCTGACCCCGTTTTAGCCAGCACACAAACTGCCAGGATAGCCTCGCCGCCGAAGGTCTATATTGATAACCAGTCTCTAGAAGGTTTTGTTGATTTCTTCAAGAAACAGGATTGCCTATCTGGATGTGATTATTGCAATTATTGCCAGAAAACAGCCGATAAAGTGGTGCGGCCTGACCACCATGAGACGGACGAATATACATCTATGCTCAAGAGTTTCCTGAATGACCTGACCAATAGCAGGATATTCCTTGCCAAGAAATACTAGACTCCAAAAATTAGAAGGGCTCCCTATCCTCAGCCGTTAAAACGTTTCAGCACCAGACAGCAGTTCTCCCCACCCAAACCGAAGCTGTTCGTCAGACAAGTATCCACTTTTGCCGGGCGAGCTACATTGGGAACATAGTCCAGGTCACATTCCGGGTCAGGGGTTTCATAATTTGTCGTTGGATGAATAATCCCTTTGTTCATAACCAGTATCATAGCAATAGTTTCAATGGCACCAGCAGCAATTATAACATGCCCAATCATAGACTTGGTTGAGCTTATGGGGATTTTGTAAGCATTTTCGCCGAAAACTATTTTGATCGCCTTAGTTTCGCAAGCATCATTTAGTTTGGTGCTGGTGCCATGTGCATTGATATAATCAACCTCTTCAGGCTTCACCCCGGCATTATCAAGTGCCACCTTCATAGCATAAGCCTCTGCCTCTGGAGCGGGGGCAGTTTGGTCAAAAGCATCAAAAGACCAGGCAGCGCCAGCGACCTCAGCTAATATGGGAGCACCTCTCTTCTTGGCATGTTCGTAAGTCTCCAAAATAACCAACCCTGCCCCTTCACCATAGACAAAACCGTCGCGGTTAGCATCAAATGGACGGGAAGCTTTAAGTGGGTCCGACTCTCGAGATAAGGCACCGAGGATGTCTATGCCAGCTACGCTAATCAGGTCTAAGCTGGAATCAGCACCACCAGCTATCATAACGTCAGCATATCCCAGACGTATGAAATTCAACGCCGTTCCTATAGCATCAGCTCCACTGGCACAGAGAGTATTCACACTAGAGTTAGGCCCCTTAGCCCCAAGCATCATTCCTATAACCATGGCTCCCCCACTGGGACTTGCCTTGGTAATAAAAAGAGGGTCAGCCCTTCTCGGTCCTCTCCTACTAATTAATTCATGCTGCTTTACTATATACTCACTCCCCACCATAGCGGCAACACTGACTCCAACTCTCTCAGGGCACTCTTGAGCCATATCCAATTTAGCTGAGGCCACTGCTTCATTAGCCGCACCAACAACAAGTTGAACTGCCCTTGGACTGCGGTCCACTGCCTTCAAATCCATATACTTTGTAGGGTCAAATCCTTTCACTTCGGCATCTACTTTCACCCGGAAATCAGTAGCATCAAAGCGGGTAATAGGGCCAACTCCAGACTTACCAGCAGCCAATCCCTGCCAAAACTCCTCCACATTCAAACCTATAGGAGTGACAGCTCCCATTCCGGTAACTACAACTTGTGGTAGGTTCATATGTTCACACCTCCTCCAAAAATAAATGGAGCCACAGATGTGCCACCATCAACAATAATCGTTTGGCCCCTTATCATAACGGCATCTTCACCACATAAAAAAGCCACCGCGCTGGCAATATCCTCAGGAGTTACCATCCTTCCCGCTGGTGTTGCCTGTTGATGGCCAGCTGATTCCGGCTGGTCTTTAATATAAAACTTGAGCGCATCCGTTAATACCGCAGAAGCAGCTACAGCATTAACACAGATACCCTTGGGGGCTAATTCCAGCGCTAGATAGCGAGTCAAAGCTTCCAGAGCTGCTTTAGATACTCCCACAGCAGCGTAAGTAGGCCAGGCAAGAAATGAACCCAGGCTGGATATACTTACTATTTTGCCACCTCTGCCCTCCATAAGCTTGGCTGCTCGTTGAGCACAAAGCAAAAGAGCTCTAGCGTTTATATTCATAGTCCAATCCCAAGCCTTAATATCCACATCCATTACCGGGCGACCTACACCTGAAGCAGCATTATTAATCAGAATATCCAGATAGCCAAAATCATTACTAATCACATCAAACATCTCGTCTATCTTCGCCGGGTCTCCCACGTTTGCCCTGATAACTTTAGCTTTCACCCCGATGTCCTGCACATCCTTGGCTGTTTGTTCCGCAGTATCACGGTGACGGAAGAAATTAACGATAACATCGCTACCTTGAGAAGCAAGCTTCAAAGCAATAGCCCTACCAATCCCTCTGCCACTGCCCGTTACCAGGGCTAACTTACCTTTCAGAGGTTGCGTCATACTTTCCCTTTCTCTGCTACACAGCGTTCCACATAGTCAACAAAATCACCGAAGTTCTGAAATTGTTCAGCATCTTCATCGGGAATCTCAATATCGTAAGTTTCCTCCGCATTAAGCAGTATTTGCACTATATCCAGCGAATCGGCATTTATCTCCTTAAAAGTGCCTTCCCTGTGGAGAAGACTCTTATCGACATGGACAATACTAACCACAATATCCTTCAACTCCTCTTCAATGGACATAAGTTACCTCCTTATAATTTATTTTCTGCCCTGACTTTCGCCAATTCGGATTTTAAGTAGCCAACAACATCAGCTTGCACACTGTTCCTAGCGCTGGCTATGGCCTGAGCTATGTGGGGAGCTCGACAAGCTCCATGCGTTATCCTGACGACCCCATCAACGCCCCATAAAATACCACCACCTGCCTCTTCACCTTCATAAGCCAATTTACTTATTGGGAAAATCCTAGCAAATAATGAGTTGACTATCCTACCGCTCAAAGGATACTTCCTCAGCTTTCGCTTTATAAAATCCACTGCATAATTCCCTAGACTTTGATAAAACTTAATAAGAACATTGCCTATCAGCCCGTCACAGACAACAACATTGACTCGCCCACTGAGGATATCACTGCCTTCTACATTGCCAACAAAATTCAATCCACTATTTTTAAGAAGAAGATAACCTTCACGTATCGCTTCACTTCCCTTTCCTTCTTCTGCACCAGTACTCAGTAAACCCACTGTAGGGTTGGCAATATTAAACAACTTTCTAGCATAGATAGAACCAGCAATGGCAAATGATAAGAATTGATGTGCTTTACAATCAACGTTGCCCCCGATATCTATCACTATCACATTAGAACCAAAGCCCTTAAAAGGTGCAGCAATTGCCGGACGCTCCAAGCCCTCAATCATGCCCAGATACACTATAGCACTAACGGCCGTAGCTCCCGTAGAACCTGCACTGACTATAGCGTCTGCTTCACCTGTCTTCACCAGCTTCGTAGCTACAGCGACGGAAGAATTGCGTTTCTGGCGAATTGCTAAAGCCGGCGATTCACCCTCCTTAATGACTTCACTGGCCTCAACACACCTGATGGGCAAATTATCGGATGACCCATATTTAGCTAATTCGCCTTCCAGTATGCTCAGCGGACCAGTTAAGATAATTTCCATACCGCCTTTCTGCGCAGCATAAACTGCTCCTTCAACTACCTCACCAGGGGCATAATCACCCCCCATACCATCAACTGCTATCCTTACTCTCTTGTTGACTTCAGGCATAAGTTGGCTCCATGATACATCGGTATACTATGCACGCATTGGCTAAATATAATTACATTGTTACTGCTTGATTGTCAATATGTGTAACAAGGCGGTATTATATCACATAGTTTGACTGTTATATTAAAAGGGAGGAGATAAAAATGTTAAATGGAGCGCTTGGTTTTCTAGCTTTCTGGTTAGCAGCTTCAGGGATATGCTTATTGCTACCCGAGAGATTAATAGAGAGGTTTGGTTATCCTATAAAAACCCTTTATGCCAGACACGCCATTGCCGCAGCCTGCCTGGCAATAGCCGCTGGGATTTGTGTTGAGCTGATCTACTATTCCTCAGCTGTTCATCCAAGCATAGCAATCATAGGAATAATTTTGCCACTCTTATGGGCAATTAATACTTTCACCTATGGTCAAAGATCAAAACTTATGCTGGCGGAGGCGATAATCTTAGTTATAATCGCCATTATTGTCAGTATAGGTTACTTCTAGGCAATATAAACATACCTTTACTGCGGTTTTTGGTTAATATGCTCTCAACTTTCCTGGGGCTGATTACCCGCTACGAGGGAAGAAAATTTGTAAAGCTCAACGATGAGAATGATGCATCACAAATCGTAGGCACGGGGACAGACAGCGATAACCAAATTTCACTTTATATCCATATCCCATTCTGCAAAAGTCTCTGCCCTTACTGCTGCTTTAATAGATATCTATTTCGCGAAGATGAAGCAAGGAGATACTTTAAGTATCTAAGAACGGAACTCGACCTTTATATTCAAAGGGGATTCAAATTCTCCACGTTTTACATCGGCGGTGGAACGCCAACTGTGCTTATGGATGAGCTGCTCGGATTTATAAGTTACCTCAAGGAAAAGCTTGAGGTAAAGCAAATCTCCGTGGAAACCACACCCCGTGAAGTGAATGAAGAAAACGTAAATCTCCTAAAAGAGGCAGGGGTCAACAGGCTATCCATAGGAGTGCAGAGCTTTAATGACAGCTTATTGAAATCCATGGGAAGAGCATTCTGCAATGGAGCAGAAATAAGAGAAAAGATTTCCATCGCTAATGGTAAATTCGATACTCTGAACCTCGACCTTATATTCAACTTCCCCCTTCAATCCATCGAGACATTCGAGGCGGACATAGAGGTCCTTAAAAGCTTAAGAGTAAACCAGGTTACATTTTATCCACTAATGCCATCTCCACATAAAAAGAACGCTTTGGAACGGAGATTTACCCGTGTAGATACATCTAGAGAGAAGGCATTTTATAGTGTCATCTTAAGAGATATTTGTGGCGACAGTTATCTCCCCTCAACAGTATGGTGCTTCTCTAAAGGTGAGCGGATAATAGATGAATACGTAGTTAACTTCGATGATTACATCGGCATAGGAGCAGGCTCAGCAAGTCTCCTCAATGGCAACTTCTACACAAATTCATTCTCGCTGAATAGATATGAGGAACTTCTAACGCAAGGTAAACTGCCTATAATGCGGTGGAGAAAGTTATCAGAGCATGAATTGCTTTATTATTACCTCTTATCAAAGCTATTCGGAATGAAATTAGTCAAAAAGAAATTCCACGAAAGATTTAACGCCAACATAAATCAAAAGCTAAAAAAGGAACTATTGTTCCTCAAGTTCTTCGGGCTGATTCAAGAAAAAGATGGAGAAATAAAATTGACCCGTAAGGGAATGTATCCTACAAGTGTAATGATGAGAGAATTTTTCGCTGCGCTAAATGGCTTAAGGGAATACTGTATCGAGAATCAAATCTAGCTCCAGCTTACAAAAGCACGGAAAGGATATAGCCAATACCCAAGAGCACTTGAGTTAAGAGAACAACGAGAACGTTATCCCGCATAGCTGGTACCAGTTGTTCTACTTTTTCTCGATATTTAATGGCACCCTGAATAGCCCTTACCGCAATGGGGAGTGTTAGTAAAGCTATCAATGAGAAGACTGGCATCAATCCCGCTACTACAGCGCCGATTATCCATAGATAAACAATTGAAGTGAAAACTGAATAGAGAATACTAGCCCTCACCTTTCCCATAGTAATGGGCAATGTTTTTCTACCCGCCTTCCTATCAGCTTCTGCATCTGGAAACTCATTTAACAGAAGCAAATTATGCACCAGAATACCGGATGGAATAGCTGCTACAAGCGCTGGAAAGGTATAAGAAGCAGTTTGAATGAAATAGAAACCCAGGATAGGCAAGGTCCCCAACCCCAACCCGGGAGCCCACTCGGGCCATCCCAACCTGGTCAGGAAAGGCGTGTAGAGCCCAATACATATTGCACCTATTAAAATCACCGGCAGCAGAAGCCAGCCGACGGTAACCACAAAATAAATGCCTATCGGCGCAGCCAGTAATAAAGAAAGCATCCCGAACCACAAAACATGTCTTGGATTAAGAAGCCTCGCCGGAAGGATGCCACTGCCTCCGCTAAATGGCGTCTTTTTTGTCCCCAAATCTATTCCACTTTTGTAATCAAAGTACTCATTAAGCACATTTACGCTGATGTGACATAAAAGCAATCCGAGGCAAGCCAGAAATGCATACCCAAGATGAACAGCTCCATCATACCAGGCTATGGCAGTGCCCAAGAACGCCAGTACAACGGAAAGCAGCAAGAACGAAGGTCTAGTCTCCAGAAACCACGTTTTCAGATTCATCCAATCCCTCTGCTTCCGTATTATACCACTAGCTTGTCTGCTGCCCGGTTCAGAATAATTGAATTGCTAACTAGCTTTAACCTATAATGACCAGGTATTAAATTATGAGAACCTTTAGCCCATCTAAGTTCAACGCTGTCTTATTTTTAATTGCCCTAAATATACTGACCTTCATGGCTTGTTTACTAAGGCCGGAGAGCTTTTCTTTTCTTGGCTTGATACCTGCCCTTTTCCCACAACAACCATGGACCATAGTAACGAATATGTTTGTGCATGTTGGTTTTGGACACATCCTATTTAACATGATAAGCCTCTATTTCCTAGGAAGCTTTTCCCTGAGATTGGTAGGGGAGAGGAACTTTCTAATAGTATATTTTCTCGGCGGTATAGTGGGAAATGTTTTATTTATTCTCCTTGCCAACCCACTTTCAATGGGGGTGGGAGCTTCAGGAGCTATTTTTGCCTTGGGAGGAGCGCTGGCGGCTATAGCACCAAGGATACGAGTTTTTGTGTTTCCCATCCCTGCCGCCATTCCCCTATGGGTAGCTATTGCGCTTTTCCTGCTAATTTCCTTCTTACCAGGAATAGCGTGGCAGGCCCATGTTGGGGGTCTAATTCTAGGCCTTGGGGCAGGCTACTTTCTGAAGAAAGGCAAGACCTACTACTTTTGAAATGAAAGTAAGAACGGTTGGGTTAAAAAGCGGTGAACTTAAACTTGCTGGTGAGGTTTACTTTCCACCGGGCAATAAAGTTTGCCCTGCCTTATGCATCTGCCACGGCATTCCCAACGTTCCCTACAATCCCGCTGAGAGGGGATATGCCATATTGGCACAGAGGTTTTGCGCTGCTGACTTCATTACCCTAATCTTTAACTTCCGGGGGACGGGAAGAAGCGAAGGAAATTTCGATTTGCTCGGCTGGAGTGAAGACTTAACCGCTGCCCTCGATTTCCTTCATAGCCTCGAGCGGGTAGATAAAACACACCTTTGTCTTCTTGGCTTTAGTGGTGGAGCTGGCGTGTGTGTCTATGCTGCTGCTCATGATGCCAGAGTATCAGTGCTAGCAACCTGTGCCTGTCCTGCTGATTACAGCTTTGTTGAAGACAGGACAAATATTTCAGGTCATATCGAGCGTCTCCGTAGTATCGGAGCCATTAGAGACAAGGATTTTCCGCCTTCAATAGAAAAATGGCGACAAGGCTTCGAAACCATCCTACCGATTCGCTGGATAGACAAAATTTCACCTCGCCCACTATTGTTAGTTCACGGAGATGCCGATGAAATGGTTCCCGTGGAACAGGCACATAAACTCTACCGAAAAGCCAAGGAGCCTAAAGACATAGCCATAATTCCCGGTGCTCAACATAGATTACGTCTGGAAGAAGCTGCCATGGCTACCGTCCTAGACTGGCTCAAGGCTCATTCTCCACGTTGTTACCAGGAGCATTAGCCACTGCAAGGTTGGGTGCTTTGTTGAGTAATTCCACTGAACTATATGAAGGCTTATGGGAAATAATAACCAAAGATTCCGTTTTCTTCATAGGGTGGTTTCGTGAAGCCCACGGCATCGCTTTCGCCAAGGAGGTAGCCTCACATAATATAATCGACAAAAGAGCCAGGCTTGTTGATATCGCCTGCGGCAACAGTGCATATCCCAAGGCGCTTTCCAGAATCTGTGGCGCTACTTTCATTGGCATCGACCTTTCTCGTATCGCACTCCAGGAATCAAAGAGATTGCTTTCCGTTAGCCAACGGACTCACAATGACAAAGAGGGGGAAAACCACTGCTCAGGTTTGATTCAAGGCGAGGCATCACAGCTACCTTTGGCAGCATCAAAATTCGATATTGTTCTCTCTACTCACACACTGGAGCACCTCCACAGAGATAAAGAGACCCTCGAGGAGTTTGCCAGAATACTGAAAAAGGGTGGCTATCTTCGACTGGAAGTCCCCAACTCCACGAAACAGATGTCGCCTTTATTCAGGCGTTTGGAGAGACGTTTGGACAAACTGGGGCATTTACGAGAATACCGCCCCTCTGACTTAACGAAGCTATTGTCCCAGTGTCACTTTAGTGTCTGTCAAATATATTACAGCGATTTCTTCCTTTTCTGGTTTTTGTCCTCCATAGAGGAATATCTACGACCGGTCGTCAGACTATTCAAACTCGACAGAGCAATAGTTAAGCTGATGCCTGGAAACGGCAAATTTTCGCATGCCCTGGCATCTGCATTAAGCCAGCTAATCCTGCTGGAAAACAAGCTGCTGAGGAAAAATTCCCGAGGAATGAATATCTGCTGTATAGCACAACGCACTGATTAATTAATGAACAACCAAACTTATCAAACTTATATTACGCTTGCAACCAACTAGCTAAAGACTCAAGATTTCAAGCGGCAATCTTCACTAATGAGGCAATAAGCCAGCCGAGGGCACCGCAGACAGGGAAAGTCAAAATCCAGGTCAACACGATATTTCTGGCTATCCCCCATCGCACTGCGGAAAGGCGTCTTGTAGCGCCCACCCCCATAATCGCAGAGGTTATACAATGTGTGGTGCTTACCGGGATGCCAAGATATGAGGCACCCTCGATAATAGTAGCCGCTGAGGCCTCAGCAGCAAATCCGTGGACAGGGCGCAACGTAGTCACCTTCAATCCCAGTGTCTCGATGACTCGCCTTCCACCGAGAAAGGTACCCAGGCTAATTGAAGCTGCAGAAACTACAACCACCCAAAAAGGGATGTGGAACTCACCACTTCCATAATATGTCATCAAGGCCATGGAAATTAAGGCAATAGGCATCTGCCCATCGTTCTTGCCGTGACTGTAAGCCAGGAAGGCTGCCGAAAGAACCTGCAAGTTACCAAAGACACCTCGTACTCTTTCCGGCGCAGCCCTCCGGAAGAGCCACATTATGGCTACCATCACCAAAAACCCAGCGGCAAGACCCAGTAGAGGAGCAATAGCAACCGCAGAAATTACCCTGGTTAAGACCCCCCAAACGATAGCGCCGCTGCCACAGGTAGCGATGCCGGCTCCCACCAATCCCGCCACCAACCCATGGGTCAAACTTATGGGCATACCATAGTATGTGGCTACCAGAGCCCAGATAATAATTGCCCCGGTCCCGGCAAGCACGATGTCCATATCCAGAAATCCAGGGCCAACAATCCCTTTGCCGATGGTCATAGCCACTGCAGTGCCCGTGGCTGCCCCGAGGAAATTGAAACAGGCTGCCATAATTATGGCAGAGCGAGGAGAAAGAGTCCGAGTACCAATTACGGTAGCAATAGCATTAGCGGCATCATTAAAGCCATTGGCAATGCCAAAGCCAATGGCTGCAGCGATTACCCCGACTAATAAAGGGAGGTGCTCAGGCATGCTTCAATACTATGCCCTCAAGAACATTAGCTACATCCTCTCCCCGGTCAGTGGCATTTTCCATATGCTGGTAGATTTCGCGCCATTTGATTACCTCACAGGCATCGCTGCCATCACAAAACAGCTCAGCTTGAGCGGCATGATGCACATCGTCAGCCTCATTTTCCAGGCTGTTCATCTCCACACAATCCTCCAGAATCTGCTTGAACTGGTTGCGGTGGCGTAGACGGGGCATCACCTCATGCACCTTATAGGCCATCTTAGCCACGATTGAACATAGTTGTTGAGCTCTTTCCGTGGGCTCGGTAACGCGGTAAAGAAAGGCTGTTCTGCCGGCAGCTTCGATGAAATCCATCATGTCATCTATCGTATGGGTGAGGAGGGCGATATCCTCCCTATCAATGGGAGTCACAAAGGTGCAATGCAGACGCTGTATTATCTCGTGAGTTATAGTATCGCCTTGGTGTTCCAAAGCCTTGAGTTGCTTCGCCTTCGCCTCAACATCTTCATAATTGTTAAACAGGTCAACCAGTTTTTCCGCTGCAGTGACTAAATTAGTAGTGTCCTGTTCAAAAAGGTCATAAAACTTGGTATCTCTGGGCGTCACTAAAAACTTGGGCAAAATACACCTCCTGTCACAAAATTAAAAATCAACGGTCAAAACAACAATTATCAAAATGACGACTAAGAATGCAAAATTCCCTAATCTTCACTCGGTATTTTTGCAATTCCATTTTTGCTTTTTGCATGCTACTTGAATCTCCTCACCTCGAAGCGATAGAGACTAACTGGCTCATCATTCGCTATCCCCGCTTTAGAACGGCAAATCGCGATTTGCTCCTCTACACTATCCACACCTTCTAAATCAGGCAATAAAAGCCCTCGCCTGAATCCGCTTTCTACAATAACCCCGTATTTTTGGGCATCAAGCTGGCTTTTATCCTTGATGGGTTCAGGTCGGGTAAGGATATCAACATTGTATTCTAAATCATCCAGTTCAGAAACTGAGATGGGCGGAAAACGAGGGTCCCTGGTAGCCGAGCTGATGGCGTTAGCCATAATTTCCGCAGCAACATTATTGCTAACAGGCTCAAAAGTGCCAATGCACCCTCTCAGTCCACCATGCTTATGAATAGAAACAAAAACCCCTGCCCGCTGTTTCATTTCGGGGGTTAACTCTTCAGGCAAGCTGGGTATTTCGCCCTCACGAACATAGCTATCCACGGTATCCTTAGCCAGCTTCACTACAGGATGAAGCTCCTCTTCCATAAGACCTCCATCACCTTCATAATCGCCTGATTCATCAGGCTTAGCCCAATAAATTGGGCAACTACATTTTCATCTCCGTTCTGAAATTAAGCTCAGCGCCACAAAACTTACATTTAGAGCCATCAAGCCCGACAATACTGGTATCATAGCCAATCCGGCGAACATTCATCTTGCCACAGGAGTAACACACAGTATTCTCATATTCGTGTCCAGCAATGTTTCCAAGATAAACAAACCTTAATCCTGTTTCCTTACCAATTCCATAAGCCTTTTCCAGAGTAGATACCGGAGTAGGTGGCAGATAATCCAAATTACGCATGGGATAGAACCGAGTCACATGCCACGGGGTGAGCTCCCCTAAACTATCCCGAATCCAGGTAGCGATGCCGCGAAGCTGTTCATCATCATCGTTCATTGTAGGAATGATATTGGTTACCACCTCAACATGCATATCCCACTTCTCCTTAGCTCGTTTAGTAACATCCAGAATACCCTGCCAATGGGACACTTTAGCTAATTTGCGGTAAAAGTCATCGCTAAACCCTTTAACATCAACCCTCCAGGCATCGAGGTAGGGCCCTATAGTATCCAGAGCCTCCGGGGTAAGATAACCATTGGTGACATAAACGGTGTATAAACCGCTTTGCTTAGCGAGCTTAGCAGAATCTAAAGTATATTCAAACCATACCGCTGGCTCATTGTAGGTCCAGGCAATCCCTTCACAGCCATATTCCTTGGTTGACTCTATTTCCTTCTCGGGGGACAGATAACGCGAGGTCGCTGGAATATCAACGCAGGAAATCTCCCAGTTCTGGCAATGCTGACAATGAAAGTTACACCCCCAAGTGCCCAGGGAGAAGGCAAAACTGCCGGGAAAGAAATGAAACAAAGGCTTCTTCTCAATATGGTCGGAAGCTACCGAGGACACTTCACCATAATTGAGAGTATATAGGACGTCATCGCGATTGAGCCGCATACGACACATACCCAACTTACCGGGATTAATAATGCATCTTCGCTGACAAACATTACACTTCACCCTACCACCAGGGAGCTTCTCATAAAGTATCGCCTCCTTTTCCATCACCAGCGACCCTGAGTATTATATCATCGTAACCTAAATTAACATAAATTGGGGTATAATTCAGCAGAATGGTCGTCATTGGGGTAACCGGCAACATCGGCAGCGGCAAAAGCACAGTATGCCGATTCCTGGCTGAGCTTGGCGCTGTAGTCATTGACGCCGACGAAGCAGCTCAGGAAACCTACAAACCGCATAGCCAGGCCTGGCAGGAGATAATCGACACTTTTGGCACGGAAGTGCTGCAACCCAACAGGGAAATCAACCGTGTTAAATTGGCACAGTTGGTTTTCTCCAGCCCGGAAGCACTGGCACAATTAAACGAGATAGTGCACCCTAAGGCATATCAAGTGGTAAAGGAAAAGATTGAAAGTTATCGCCGCCTGGGAACAAAAGTAGTAGCCTTAGAAGCTACCCTGCTGATTGAGGCTACCTGGACGACGTTGGTAGATGAAGTATGGCTGGTAATAGCTTCACCGGACATAGCACTTCAAAGGCTTACCAGACACCCGGGAGCTGACAGGGACCAAATCGTGGCACGGCTCAAATCGCAGACACCCGCCGAAGACAAAGCAAAACACGCTGATGAAATAATCCATAATGAAGGGGATTTCACCAGACTACGGGAAAAGATAACCGAGCTATGGAACAAGCTTGACTAGGGGGAACCTTGCCCGAATTACCCGAGGTAGAAACAATCAAAAACGAGCTTTCACCTTGGGTGGTTGGGCAACGCTTCGACCAGGTCAGCGTTCTTGACAGCCGGTTAATATACCATCTGCCAGTGCCAGAATTCTGCCGCAGATTAACAGGACAAGCAGTGGAAATCATTAACCGCCGTGGAAAATATCTCATTTTTCAGCTATCAGGTGCCCAATACCTGGTTACGCATCTTAGAATGAGCGGAGCGTTATTATTAAACCCAGACAAAATTGACCCTCATGCCAGAGCGAGTTTCACCTTTTCCAACGGTAATCATCTTGTCTTCAATGACCAGAGACGACTGGGAATAGTGTGGCTGGTGGAAAACATTGAGCCCATCGTTGGCAAGCTGGGACCTGAGCCTCTAGACAACGACTTCACCGCTGCTGTTTTGTCACAAACGTTAAGCAAACATCATATCCCCATCAAGGTGGCTCTCATCGACCAGAGCCTCATCGCTGGAATCGGCAATATGTATGCCGACGAAATCCTCTTTGCTGCTCGAATGCACCCTCTGAGGACTACGGACAGCCTATCCACCGAGGAAACTCAACATATACATAATTCTATTCAGAGAATCCTCCGCTCAGCTATCGCCAGGAAAGGAGCCAGCACGGACACTTATGTCCGCCCTGGCGGTCAGCTGGGCACAGCGCATTTTGATTTCAAGGTCGCTCACAGGAAAGGCATGCACTGCCCTGTTTGCGGTGCTTCCGTTGAGCGCATTTCCCTGCGGAACCGAGGCACTTACTTCTGCCCCAACTGCCAGCCCCTGGCCTATACTGTGCGTGCTCAGCCTTAGCGCCGTTGTGCAGAAAGCAGGTGGCAAAATGGTGCCTGAGCGCATGTAGCCTAATCATTGACCTACCGAAAAAACCTTGAGCTAGTTCAGATAGATAGGTGACACCTCAAAGAAAGTCAAAAATCAAAGGGCAAAATGACAGAGCAAAAATGGAAAAACAGTCAGTATGAAGCTGAAGGCTGAAAGCTAATAGCTACTAAAATTGATATTGTTCGGGGTTTAGTGCTTCGAGTTGAGGATTTAACTTGCAGAGTATCAGTCCAAGTTGCTTGGCCTCCGCATTTTGTAGTTGCCTGATTCATCAGGCACAATTGCCCAATAAATTGGGCAACTACATTTTTAAACTGTGCCTCGCAATGCCAGGAGGAGCCCGCCTTTACACCACTAAGTATCCCTTGTTAGAATAGCATTCAAGAATCGCTCGTAAAGAACCATAGTTCAAAGCATGTCATCTGCTCTTTGCAGAATACAAATGGCAAAATTAGAACCTATATTTCAGAAAGTATTAAAAAGGAGAGAGGAAAGAGATGGGAACTAAGGGAAGAAAAAATGTGAAAAAACCCAAGAAGCCCAAGGAAAAGAAGAAATAGGGAAACTGAAAATAGCCAGCGTAATACCAACTGAACTGTGCCTCAAAATTCTGGATATGTCCCACCTTAGCGCCGTTGCGCAGAGAGTAGATAGCAAAATAGTGCCCGGGCGCATGTGGCCTAATCATTGATTTGTCGGAAGAACCTTTGCCAAAGCCTGTGATTCTTCACTATAATAGTTGCGCAAATGCTGCTAGTAAAGGAAATCCTGCTATCCACCTATTAGATAGGGACAAGCAATGAAAGTGGTAGCAATTGTTGGTATGGCAGGCGCGGGCAAATCGGAAGTAGCCAGAGTATTTGAGAAGAGCAGCTTTAGGAGAGTAAGGTTTGGAGATATCACGGAAGAAGAAATCAAGAACAGAGGACTTGAACTGAACGAGGAAAACGAACGCCACATCAGGGAGGAATTGAGAAAAGAACACGGGATGTCGGCATATGCCAAATTGAACCTGCCCAGGATTGACGCCTCGCTGAAATCGTCAAACGTCGTGGTGGACGGACTTTACTCGTGGGAAGAGTATACTTTATTGAAGGACCGCTATGGCGAGAAGTTCAGCACAGTTGCTGTCTGGTCGTCGCAGGCTACCAGGCATGCGAGACTTAGAAACAGGGCAAGACGACCCTTGACGGTTGAGGAGGCAGTCAATCGAGATAAAGCGGAGATAGAGAATACCAACAAGGGTGGCCCAATCGCCATGGCTGACTTTGCCATAGTAAACGAAGCTTCCTTGAAGGAACTGGAAAAGGAGACGGAACGAGTTCTATCCGCTTTGAAATGAAAAAAGTAACCAGGCCGGACAGCGATGAATATTTCCTCAAGATAGCTACTGTGGCAGCGGAACGGTCAACCTGTCGGCGACACCATGTCGGCGCCGTGGCAGTGAGGGACAAGCATATATTAGCCACCGGCTATAACGGTGCTCCCTCCGGAGTCAAGGACTGCCTTGAACTTGGCTGCCTCAGGGACGAGCTGAATATCAAATCCGGGACCAGGCAGGAAATATGCCGGGGAATTCACGCCGAGCAAAACGTAATCATACAAGCATCGCTTCATGGCGTTAACCTCGCTGGCGCCACGGTCTATGCCACGCATTCACCATGCATACTGTGCGCCAAGATGCTGGTGAACGCTAAAATAAAGCGCTTCGTAACCTTCGGCAGCTATGCTGATAATTCTTTCAAAGACCTGTTCAAAGAAGCCGGAATAGAGTTTGAGCTACATGAAAAACCACCTGCCCGGATAACCTGCCTGCCTTAGAACAGGACCAGGCCAATTCAGGCGAAGTCCTCAAATCGATTCCCCCAATTACCTTACCAGGTATGTCACAGATAGCAAGGCTAAGCCAGCCTGTATTGCCCAAACTTATGAAGAAAAAACAGGGGAGGGCAGAAGAAGCCCTCCCCTTGCCTGATTTTTAGCTGTCAGAATTCAGGGATAGGGGTGGTGAAGTAGTCGCTGGCAGTAACCGTCAGGCCATATTCGTTCTCGGCTGTCACCTCGATATAGAAGGTATCGCCACAGCCTACCTCTCTACCAACATCCTTCTGGTACAGCACTGTAGATATGG
>Ga0315553_10000173_pt1 | contig 56693 bp, 45 predicted proteins | sample SalMarSW160140MG_FD_203099 | JGI IMG/M metagenome (GOLD analysis project Ga0315553, IMG submission 203099) | Salt marsh sediment microbial communities from the Plum Island Ecosystem LTER, Massachusetts, United States - Salt Marsh Sediment SW1601-40 ...
ACGCGCCCGGTCAGGTGCCGGGAACCGACATGTCTGCCAGGATCCGCCACCCGCCATCGTCCTGGCGACGCCAGACGGTCACGTATCGCCCCCCGGTCGTCTTCTCCGTCTCACCCGGTGGCGTGTACGTGTAGGACCAGACTCCGGTCTCGAACGCCTGATCGTCGATGACCCACAGGTCCACCTGCTCGAGCTCCACGTGCACGGGGCCCACCCGGGACATGAACGCGGTCGCGGCGCGCGCGATCGCATCGTGGCCCCGGACCATTCGCCCGTTCTCCGACAGCCGTGCGCCGTCCCGGGCATAGACGCCGGCCAGAGCCTCGGCGTCCGACGCCGCGTATGCCGCCACGTAGGCACGGTTGCCCGCTTCGATCGCGGCCCGAACCGATGCCACGTCCGGAGCCTCCTGCGCCCGGACGCCGAGGGGACGGATCGCGAGGAGCGTCACGAGAATGCTCGAAGCCAGACCACGGACGCTCATCGGGGTCCTCCGTCGTTTCGCGTGTCGTCGCCCGCCGTCCGCAGACGGTGCTTGTTCCATTAGACACTAAGGGGACGGGCGCACCGCTGCAACGGCGGGATCGCGTCGCGTTCGAGGTGGACGGGCTGCCCTCCCGCGCGGTCATCAGGAGCCCGATGGCCCGCCGCCTCGCCTGGCGGCTGGGGGTCGAGTGGAGAGCCCGGGACGACGCGGCCACCCTGGCCCTGGAGCATCACGTGGAAGAGCTGCTGCTGCTCGCCGCGAGAGGTGACGCCGAGCAGAGTGATGGACCGATCCCTCCGGGGCTCCGGCGCGCGAGGGGATTCCTCGAAGAGTCGCTCTCGAGGACCCCCCGGCTCGACGACGTCGCCCGGCGCGCGGGGCTCAGCCGAGCGCACCTCGCCCGCACGTTCCGTCAGGCGTTCGGTTGTTCCGTGGGCACGTACCTCAGAAGGCGGGCTGGATCGCGCGGCGCTCATGTTGCGCGATACCGACCGTCCCGTCGGCGAGGTGGCCGCGGCACACGGGTTCAACGACCAGAGCCACTTCACGGGCGCCTTCCGGCGCTGGATCGGGTGTCCCCCCGGGGCCTTCCGGAGCATGCAGGGCCGGGCGCACCGAGGCTGACCGACCCGTCCCGACCCTCCGAGCGCACGATCGGCGAGCTCGGTCGCGCTAGACCGAGAAGTGCTCGTAGAGTCCGTCGAACACAGCGGCACCACGCGCGAGCCGCTCCTCGTCATCGTCGCACATCCGGGTGATCCCCTCGATGAGCGACGCGACGCCCGCGACCTCGGGACGACCGAACTTCTCGTCCTTGCAATCGATGTCGTGCACGATCTCGCCCAGGGCCACGAGGGCCGGGTCGTCCAGGCCGAACCGGGCGATCAGCACCTCGAGCGTGCAGGAGTCGTCCTCGTGGGTGAACTCGCCCTCGTACATGTCGAACCGGACCTCGCCGTCCCGCGGTCGGTAGCCCGGGACCGGAACGAACTTGAAGCTCGCGGCGGGATCGATGAACCGCCGGATCAACCAGGCGCTGGCGATGCGATCTTCCTTGACCCCTCGTCGGGTGACCCAGGTACGGCCAACGGGGCCCGGTGGACGGCCCAACGCGTCCGCCGCATCCTGCCTTCGCTCCGACCGATCCCGACGCATGAGCGACTCCATCTCGGCCAGCGCCCGTTCGGCTGCGTCTCGTCGCGGTGCGCCGAAAAAGTCGACGGCGATCGTCTCGTCGAGCTGCCGCCGTAGCCGCGTCCGGTGCGACTGGAGCTCAAAGGGCTTCTCCCCATCCATCGACTCCACCGCGTACCGGCGCAACAGCTCCGTCGCCTCCTGCGCGATGGCCTCGTAGTCCGGGTCTCGCGCCTCGCGAAATGCGTGGACGAGTCGCCCATCCGTCGTCTCATCCAGGAAGGTCGCTGCGCAGACCGTGACCTCTCCCCCATTCCGTTCGATCTCCCGGCGCAGCCACTCGAAGTCCTCACGTGTGTCGTCACCGGGCGGCAGCACGTAGACCGAGTTCTTGAGGGGCACCGCTCCGATCCGCTCCAGGCGGCGGCGCACCTTCACCCTCAGGTAGGCCGGCTCGCTGGGGAGATGATGTGTGAGGAGGAGCCACTCCAACCCGTCCGAGACCTCCGCCGCTCCACCCGTCCGTCCGGCGGGACCGGGCGCTCGCCCTTGCGCCTGCTGTTCGGTGGATGATACGGTTGAATCATTCATTGGTAATAACTGTATCATACCTCCTGCGGCGGGACAACAGAGGCCGACCCCCGCGCGGGGCCTGAAGAACGGGCCGAGCATGTTACCCGATCGGCGAATGCTGGTCCTGACGGGAACGGATGTGCGCGAGCTGCTCCATCTCGGCGACTGCATCCACGCGGTCGAGCGCGTGCTCGCGCTCCACGCGGAAGGGGCGACCCCCGCTCCCGCCGTGGCGAGCGTGCACACCGAGCGCGGCGGGTTCCACATCAAGAGCGCGGCGGCGGATCTCGGGCGGTTCTACTTCGCCGCGAAGACGAACGGGAACTTCCCGGCCAACCCCTCCACATCGGGTCTTCCCACGATCCAGGGGGTGATCGTCTTGTGCGACGCGACGGACGGGCGCCCCCTGGCGGTCATGGATTCCGCCGAGGTGACGACGCTCCGCACGGGGGCGGCCACCGCCGTGGCGGCGAAGTTCCTCGCTCGCCCGGACAGCGCGGTCGCGACGATCGTCGGATGCGGCGTGCAGGGCGTCGCGCAGCTTCGAGCGATCGCGGGCGTCCTGCCGCTGCGGGGCGTCTTCGCGGTCGATGCCGACGAGGGGACGGCCCGCCGATTCGCGACGGCGATGACCGATACGATCGGCCTGCCCGTGACGGTCGTGCGTGATCCGGCCGACGCGGCATCGCGGAGCGACGTGATCATCACCTGCACGCCCTCACGACGGCCCCTGCTCGGCCCCGGCGACCTCGCGCCCGGAGCGTTCGTCGCCGCCGTGGGCGCGGACCACCCGGAGAAGCAGGAGCTCGACCCCGAGTTGTTCAGGGACGCCACCCTCGTGGTCGATGCGCTCGACCAGGCGGCGGCGTTCGGGGAGCTCCACCACGCGATCGCGGCCGGCGTCGTCGACGCGCACGCGACTCCGGCGGAGCTCGGCGAGGTCGTCATCGGCGCGCGGCCCGGCAGGACGTCCGCGCGCGACATCGTGCTGTTCGACAGCACGGGGACGGCGCTCGAGGATGTCGCCGCCGCCGCGCTGGTCTACGAGCGGGCCGTCCGGAGCGGGTGCGGACAACCGGTCACGCTGGCCGACTAGGGTAGTTGGCCAGCCCTGACGTGGTATCGCCTCGCACGATGTCGGGCCCGGAAGCCGCGGGACCGGCGGTTCCGTTGTCGGTGGCCCTGCCGACCTGGATCAAGGTCGCCCTGCTCAGCTTCGGCGGACCCGCCGGGCAGATCGGCGTCATGCACCGCATGCTGGTCGAGGAACGGAAATGGGTGGAGGAGGAACGCTTCCTCCACGCCATGAGCTACTGCATGCTCCTGCCGGGTCCCGAGGCGCAGCAGCTGGCCACCTATCTGGGCTGGCTGCTGCACGGGACGCGGGGCGGTCTCATCGCGGGGACGCTCTTCATCGTGCCCGGTCTCGTGTCGATCTTCGCCTTGAGCGTTCTCTATGCAGCGTTTCGCGACACGACCCTCCTCGAGGGAGTGTTCTTCGGCCTCAAGCCGGCCGTCATGGCGGTGGTGCTCGAGGCCCTGCTCCGCATCGGTCGGCGCACCCTCGTCGGGCACTTCCGGTCGGCGCTGGCCGGCGCCGCCTTCGTGGCGATCTTCTTTTTCGACGTGCCGTTCCCCGTCATCATCGTGACGGCGGCACTGCTCGGGTACATGGTGAGCCGTGGGGCCCGTCGCGACGGGGCGGGCCTCGAGTCGCCGTCCGTCAGCTCGACTTCGTGGATGCCCGCTCCTTCGCCGCGATTCGTACTGCGCACCGCCGTCATGTGGCTCGCCCTCTGGTTCGTGCCCATCGGGCTGCTGGCGCTGTGGCTGGGGCGGGGCAGCGTGCTGGTCGACGAGGCGATCTTCTTCAGCAAGGCCGCCGTGGTGACCTTCGGTGGTGCGTACGCCGTTCTGGCGTACATCGCCCAGCAGGCAGTCGAGGTATACCACTGGCTGGCTCCCGGCGAGATGCTGGACGGGTTGGGCATGGCCGAGACGACGCCCGGTCCGCTCATCCAGGTCGTCCAATTCGTCGGATACCTCGGCGCCTATCGTCATCCGGGCGTGCTGTCGCCCCTGGTCGCGGGGACCTTGGGCTCGTTGATCACGGCCTGGGTGACGTTCGTTCCGTGCTTCCTGTTCGTGCTCGTGGGAGCGCCGTTCGCGGAGCAGGTGCGCGGACGCCGGAACCTCCAGGCCTCGCTGGCCGCGATCACCGCCGCGATCGTCGGCGTCGTCCTCAACCTCGCCGTGTGGTTCTCGCTCCACGTGCTGTTCGCGGACGTCGCCGAGCTGCGGATCGGACCTCTCCGTGTCCTGGTGCCCGATTGGGGGACCGTCGACTGGGTGGCGGCGGCGCTCGCGGTGAGTGCGGCGGTGGCCATGCTGCGCTACCGGATCGGCATGGTCGCCACCCTGGCCGCAGCGGCGGCGTGCGGTCTGGTGTACCACCTCACCTTCTGACGGTCGAATTCATGGATACGCCGCTTCCCTGGCTTCTTCGGTTGTTGCTCGGTCTGGGGCTGTTCCTCCTCTGCTCGACTCTCATGATCTGGGGACTGGGTCTGGTTCCGCCTCCCCGTTCCCCTCGGGTGTCGGACGGGTCGACGGGAGATTCGGACCCCGACGTCGCGCGCGACGAAGCTTCTCGACCCCAGGACGGGATACGCGTCTAAGGCCCCGGAGGGGCGGCGATCCGGTGCCGATCGGACGGCGTTCGAAGTGGGATGGCCTCGTGACCACGGGCCAGGCGCGAGCTTGCCGTCCCGGCCGATTCCGGCCGATCTTGACCGCCATGTCCGCGATCCCATTCCCTCCAGGGCCGTCGAGCGAGCGGCCGGGTCTTAAACCCTTCGGCGTCCGATCCCGTCGTGCCTGTCGTGGAGAGACGGACCCTCGACGCGGCGGGGTGAGCCCCGTCTTCTCGCTGATCCTGGTCCTCGCCCTGGTCCCGCTGCCGGCCCTCGCCCAGTCCGACGTCAACGACGATCCGGACCGGGCCCGGATCATCACGAGCGACGTCGACCTGTTCTGGGACGTGCTCGATCGCTCGACGGCCCACAACCGGGCCGAGCTCCTCCAGGGTGAGTACATCGAGGGGGGGACCGTCGGCGTGCGTGACTTCGTCCCCAATCGCATCCTGAGCGGCAGGGCGCTGGCGGAGAAGATCGCCGAGGAGCCCCAGCGTTACTCTCCGCAGGTGCGCGAGCGCTCCGCACAGGTGCTCGATTTCGAGCGACCCATCCGGGCCGGGTTCTACGCGCTCAAGTACCTGTACCCGCCGGCCGTATTTCCCGACGTCTACTTCGTGATCGGGCGTCTCAACTCGGGCGGTACGGCATCGCAGAACGGGCTCATCATCGGCGTCGAGATGTACGCGCACGATGACGAGGCGATGAGACGCCTGCCGAACATCGTCCTGCACGAGGCGATCCACTTCCAGCAGAACAACGCGCGGGTGACGAACCTGCTGGGACAGTCGTTCATCGAGGGCGCGGCGGATTTCGTCGCCGAGCTCGCCGTGGGCGGCCACACGAACCACGCCGTGCACGAGTTCGCGGATCCGCGCCAGAAGGACATTTGGCAGCGCTTCTCGCTCGTGATGCTCGAGCCGCTGGGGAGCGAGGCCACCGAGGGGTGGCTGTACGGGGGCTCCGTGTACAAGGACGGCCCGTCGGATCTCGGGTACTACGTGGGCTACAAGATCTGCGAGGCGTACTACGAGAACGCCTCGAACAAGCGCCGCGCCATCTACGACATCCTGAACACGAAGGACTTCGAGGCGTTCCTCGCCGTCAGCGGCTACGCCGACCGGTTCACGACCGGAGGGTGAGCCGGCCCACCGTCAGCTTCCCGGGCGGTCGACCCGGCAGCCCTCGCCCTGCAGCTGCCAGCCCTCCCGGAGCGGCCCCAGTCGCTCGAGCCGTGTGGGCGCATCGGATAGTCCGGTCATGACCACGGCGCGGGGCGTCCCGTCGGCGGCGAGCTCGAACTCGAACTCGAGCGGCGACTGACCGGGGTTCGCAAACACCTGGTGGAAGTGGGTCTCGGACTCGCTCCGCAGGATCCACGGCGCGACATCCCCCCACTCGGCGCCGGCCACGAGGTAGCCGCTCCCGGCGCAGGTCTCAGCGATCCAGAACACGTGGTGCTCGATCGCGCGATCGGGGTCGGCGTAGCGGCCCTTGAAGCGCTCGAGGTCGTCCCGCCGGGCGCCCCGGTCGCGGTCGATGGCGGCGTCGGCAGCCTCCATCTCGCGTCGCTCCGCCTCGCGGCGGGCAGCCTCCTCCCCGGGGGTGGGCGGGATCTCCTCGCCCAGCGCGACCAACCCTTCGCGCGCATCGGCGTTCTGCGGGTCGTTCTGGAGCGCCTGCCGGTAGTACATCGTGGCCATCGCCGGCGTGCCCTGCGCCACGTACGCGTCGGCGAGCGCGACCTGCGCTTCCGCGGACGTCATGTCGAGGAGGATGGCCACCTGGAGGACGGTGACCGCCGCGTCTCCCTTCCCCGCCTCGGTGTACTCGCGCCCGAGCGAGATCATCCCGTCGAGGTCGACCTCGTAGCTGTCGCGGCCGGTCATGGCCAGCATGCCGAGCTGCTGCCGGGTCGCAGCGACGCCCTCCTCCTCCACCAGCCGCCGGGCCTCGGCGGACAGGAGCGGCTTGCCGGATTGCTGGCCGCACGCCGGGAGCGTCATGAACGCGGTCACGAGGCAGGTGATCAGCGGCAGACGCCGGAGCGGGTGTGGCGTCCGGCGGGTGGTGCGCCGTGCGCGGTGAAGCGCGTCACGGGGGTGGACGGCGTGCATGTATCGGCCCTCCTCCGGCTGGTCGGGTTCGATCTCACCAGCCAAGCGCAGCGGGGGCGGGGACTCCGCCACTCTCGCGGCCAGGGACGCTGACCGGCCAGGCGGCCGTCTTGGATCGGGAGGCGACTCGTCAGTCCCCCGCCTCGGGCCGGATCCCGAGCCATGGACGCCGGGACGCGGGCGCGCGCTCGCAGGAGACCGCGGCGATCGTCCCTCCGTCCGCATCTCCGAGCGACACCGGCTCCCCCCGGCGGCACAGTTCGGCCACCCGGTCGAACAACGCCACCCCCTCCCCGTCCACGCGCGCCCCCGCGATGTAGTGGACTTCGAGCGGTTTCGCGAACGGGGCGCAGCCATCGATCGCGTACGTCCGCAGCGCCGGGCCCGAATCGAAGCTGTAGCGGCCGTCGCACGCCTCGCTCATGAGGTGGACCATGGCGCGCCGGGCGAGCTCGGCCCCGTACTCCGGGGGAGGGTCGTCGCTGGGCTCGAGCCGGAGGCCCTCGGCGCCCAGGCCGGCCACCGCGAGGGCCGCGTGATCGACGCCCGGGTCGTCGAGGAACGCGGTCATCCGCCCGCGCACGGCATCGGGTACGCCCATGTCCCCGAGGACCCTCAGGTAGAGGGCCTGGTCGTACCGCCCCCGCGAGCCGGGGCCGGGAGAGCCGCGCTCGAGCGCCGCGGCGATCAGCGCCCGCCACAATCCGAACAGGTCTTCACCCGCCCCGGCGTGCCGGAGGGCGGCCTCGGTCCACAGGGCCATGAGCTGGCCGCAGTCGTACGGGACGCGCGGCTCGCCCGACGCGTTCACGGAGGTCCCCTCGACGCGCTCGAGGCAGGCGTTGATCGCCGACTCGTTCCGTTCGCGGAGGCGTTGCGCGTCGATCACCTCGAACTCCCGCAGCAGTCGGGCCGAGAGCGCATCGGCGGAGCCCTCGTGCATCCACGGCTCGCGCCCCTCGACGCTCCCCACGAGCTGGCCGTTCCACAGGTGCGCGGCCTCGTGGGCCAGGAGCCCGAGCGCCAGCTCCTCGGCCTCGGGTGACGGCTCCTTCCAGGCGGTCCCGCTCACCGTGAGCTGTACGAGCCCCGTGAGCGTTCCGCCTCCGGAGGAGAACCCGGGCCGGTCGCTGTCCTCGAACCCGTACAGGACGACGGGCTTCCACGGGAGCTCGACGCCGAAGCGCTCGGTGTAGAGCGCGAACAGCCGGGGGAGCCAGGTCTGGAACTGCGTGCGGAGCCACTCCGGGAGCCCGCGATCGACGATCGCGATCATGTCGTCGGACTCGAGCGGCGCGGTGTCGCCGATGTACACGTACGTCCCGTCGCCGATCGAGTCGCTCCACCGGAAGGGGGCGCCGTATACCCGTCCGCCGACGACCGCGCGCGTCCCGGCGGGCGGCCGGATGTCGAGATCGCGGACCATCGGGCCGCTCTCCTCGGCGGTCTCGGAGCGACCGTACAGGTGGCCGGTGTAGAAGGCGAGCCCGCCGTCGGCGAACGGTACGAACAGCTCGTACTCGCGCGGCAGCGGCTCCGTGTACTCCCCGAACTCGACCACCAGCTCCCGGCGGCCCGGGGCACCCGGCGCCCGCTCGATCACCTGGTCGTCCTCGCGGCGGGCGAAGCGGTATCCGGGCGTCGCGATCGTCCATACGTCCTCGCGATAGAACCCCGCCGTGCGCTGGAAGCGGAGCAGGGCCAAGCGCTCGTCGAAGGAGTAGGTAACCCGCCAGCGTCCCGGCTCGAGGCGCTCGACCGCGATTCCCACCGCCGGCCGTCCCGGGGCCGGCCCCGGGTGGGCGGCCGGGAGGGTGGCCGCGAGGACGAGCGCGAGCCCCGGGCGTCCACGGCCCACACCTCCCCGGTGGCGCTTCCGGATGCGGCCCGGATCCATGCGCTCCTCTCGCGTTCGAGTCTCGGCCGGGCACCCTGTCCAGTTGGAGGGCCCCCGGGCGGAAAGAGTTTGCCGCGACACCGGCGAGCGGTCGCCGACGCCTCTTGTAGCCCGATCGCGGGCGGCCGATCATCCAGCGCCCGTCGCCGTGCACCCCGCGCCCGTGGAATACCGTGATGCTCCCCGAGGAGATCCCCCGGCCACCCCGCGATGCCGGCGGCCTGAGCCGCCAGCTCGGCCTCGTGTCGTTCACCGCGCTCGTGATCGGCGAGGTGATCGGGGTCGGCATCTTCCTCACTCCCGCCGGGATGGCGAAGGCGCTCGGGTCGCCCCTCTGGCTCCTCCTCGTGTGGGCCCTGATGGGGGTGATGGCCCTGTGCGGCGCCTGGAGCTACGGCGAGCTGGCCGCGCGGCACCCGGAGGCCGGCGGGGGCTACGTGTACCTGCGGGAGGCGTACGGACCCGGCGTCGCGTTCCTGTACGGGTGGAAGTGCATGCTCGTCATGGACCCGGGCGTGACGGCGGCGCTCGCGGTCGGGCTCGCCACCTACGTGGGCTACTCGCTCGAGCTCTCCCCCCTCGGGCTCAAGGTCGTGGCCATCGGCGGCGTCGGGCTGCTCGCGGCGGTCAACGTACTCGGGGTACGCATCGGGGCGGGGATGATCCGCTGGCTCACGGCGCTCAAGCTGGCCGCGCTCCTCCTCATCATCCTGCTGGCCGTCCTCCTCGGCCGCGGCGAGTGGGCAAACTTCTCGCCGTTCGTGGCCCGGCGCGCCGGCTCGGATCCCCTCCTCCCGGCGCTCGCGGCAGGGTTCGTGGGCGCGTTCTTCGCGTTCGGCGGCTGGTGGGAGGTGAGCAAGCTGGCCGGCGAGGCCCGCGACCCGGGCCGGACCGTGCCGCGCGCCCTGGCGCTCGGGGTGGTCGTGGTCACGCTCGTCTACATGCTGACGAGCGCCGCGTTCTGGTATCTGGTGCCGGTGGAGCAGGTCACCTCGGGCGAAACGTTCGCGGCCCAGGCGGGCGAGGCGCTGTTCGGGCCCGCCGGCGGCCAGGTGCTGGCGCTCATCGTGATCGTGTCGGTCCTCGGCTCGCTGGCCACGCTCATCATGGCGCTGCCCCGGCTGTACTACGCGATGGCGCGCGACGGGCTCTTCTTCCGCGGCGTGGGCGCGGTCAGCGAGCGCTTCGGGACGCCGGCGCGGGCGATCGCGATGCAGGCGACGCTGGCCTCGGTCCTCGTCGCGCTGGGGACGTTCGAGGAGATCCTCGCCTACTTCATCTTCGTCACGGTCGCGTTCATCTCCCTCACCGTGACGGGCGTGTACGTGCTGCGTCGCCGGGAGCGGCGAGCGATCGGGGACGGCGCGACCGGCCATGCCGGGTTCAGGACGCCCGGCTATCCGCTCACACCCGCCCTGTTCCTCGCGCTCGCCGCCATCCTTCTCTTCCTGCTCGCCGCCGGGAACCCTTCGGCCGCGCTTCTCGGGCTCGCGGTCGTGGCGCTGGGGTGGCCGGTATATCGACTCCTGTTCCGGAGGGAGTGACCCCGGCTCCCTTGCGGTGGCGGCGCCCGGGGGCTCATTTATGTCACACCATGACATATTACGTCGTGATCGGTATCGGGCCGGTCACGAGCGAGCCGGGATGGCCCCCAGCGGAGATCGCCTCATGCCAGCGGACGACGGCAGGCTCTCGAACGTGATGACCGAGATCCTGATCACCCTGAGCGGCGAGCCGCTGCACGGGTATGCGATCAAGCTCGACATCGAGGACCGCATCGGGGACGGCTACGCGCTGGGCTCCGGCTCGCTGTACCAGGCGCTCCAACGGCTCGAGCGGCGGGGCCTGATCGCCGAGGTGCCGGAGCTGGTGACCGACGACGCGCGACGCGGGCGGACGTACCGGATCGAGACGGCGGGCACGCAGCGCTTGCGCGACGAGCTCGAGCGCATGGACCGCGTGCTGGCCGACGCCCGCCGGAACGACATCCGGATCGCGGAGCGCGCCTCGTGAGCCCCGGAGAGAGAGTGTACCGGACCATCCTGCGTCTCCTTCCAGGCTGGTTCCGGGAGCGGTACGGCGAGCAGATGGTCGAGGCCTACCGCCTCGATCGGACGCGCGATCGTTTCCGTGGGCCGGCCGGCAGGGTGCGCTTCTGGTCGCACGCCGTTCGCGACATCCTCGGGACGGCTACCCGTGAGATCCGTGATCCGTCCCCGGTCGCGGCTCACGTCGGCCGTGGACGGCCGGGCTTCTGGATCGTGGCGGAGGCCCGGCACGCCGCGCGAGGTCTGTGGCGGGCAAAGCGGTTCTCGACCCTCGCCACGGTGACCCTCGCGCTCGGCATCGGTGCGGTGACGACCGTGTTCACGGTGGTCGACGGCGTGCTGCTGGCCCCGCTCCCTTATCCCCACCCGGAGGAGCTCGTCCGGGTGTGGGAGCGCGAGCGCGACAACCCGGACGCCCGCATGGTCGCGTACGGGAACTGGGCCGACCTGCGCTCGGAAGCGAACGTGTTCCAGGAGCTGGGAATCTGGGCCTTCGCAGCCCACACGCTCACCGGCCGGGGCGAGGCCGTGCGTCTCCGGAGCCGCGAGGTGTCGGCGAACTTCGCCCGCGTGCTCGGCGTCCAGCCGCTGCTCGGCCGCTGGATCTCGCCGCAGGACACCCGCGGCGACGCGCGCACGGCGGTCCTCGGCAACGCGCTGTGGCGATCGCGGTTCGCGGGGGATCCGGGGATCCTCGGGCACACGATCCAGCTCGAAGGCGAGCCGCATACGGTGGTCGGCGTCATGCCGCCCGGGTTCGACTACCCGAGCGGCGGCGAGCTCTGGGTCCCTCTGGCACCGGTCACGGATCCGGTGGGCGCCCGTCGCTGGCACCGCCACAACATGGTGGGACGCCTGGAGCCGGGTCTGGACGCCTCCGCGGCGCAGAGGCGCGTGGATCCGATCGCGCGTCGGCTCGAGCGGGCCTACCCAGACGACGACGCCGGAAACTTCTTCGAGATCCAGCCGCTGCGGGACAGCGTCGTGGGATCGGTGCGGCAGGGGCTCACGATCCTGTTCGCGGCCTGCGGCGTCCTCCTCCTGATCGCGTGCGTGAACCTGGCGAGCCTCCTCCTGGCGCGCGCCACCTCCCGCGAGCGCGAGTTCGCCACCCGCAGCGCGCTGGGGGCGTCCCGGACGCAGCTCGGCTGGTTCCTGGCGTGGGAGAGTCTCTTGCTGGGCGGCGTGGGAGCCGCGCTCGGGCTCGCGCTCGCGGCGTGGGGCGCGGCCGTCGTCCGCCGTTCGGCGGCGGGGATCATCCCGCGCGTAGACCGGATCGAGGTCGGCCTCCCCGTGTTCGCGTTCGCGGCGCTCGCGGCCCTGGCGTGCGCGTTGATCGTGTCGCTGGCGCCGCTCCTGGGAGGCCGGCTTTCTCGGGCGAGCCTCACGCTCCGACAGGGGCGGTCCTCATCGGCGCTCGGCACCGTCCGGCAGCGCCGTCGGCTGGTGGTCGCGCAGCTGTCGCTCGCGGTCGTCCTGGTGGTCGGCGCAGGACTCCTCCTCAAGAGCCTCGCCCATCTGGGGAGCGTCGACACGGGCGTGCGGGACGAGCGCTCGATCGTCACCCTCGACGTCCGGGTCCCGGCCGGCGACCGCGACGACCGCGCCTACGCCCTCCACGTGCGCGATCTCCTGGGCGCGTTCGAGGCGGAGCCGAACGTCGAGCGCGCGGCCGCCGTGCTCACCGGGCCCGCCGACCCCGGCGGCTGGTTCAATTCGCTCACCATCCGCGACCGGCCAGTGCCGACCGCCGAGCTGCCCCCCATCGGCTACAACATCGTCACGCCCGGCTACTTCGAGACGATGGGGCTCGCGCTCCGCGAAGGGCGCGGGTTCGAGGATGCCGACCTCGCCAGCGACGAGGACGTGGTCGTTCTCAATCGCACCGCCGCGGAGCGCTTCTGGCCCGGCGAGAGCCCCCTGGGGCACCAGATCCTCGGCGCGCCGGAGCTCGACCGCGGCTGGGCCCGGGTGATCGGGGTGGTCGACGACATACGCCAGGACCTGTCCGAGCCACCCCACCCGGAGGCCTTCGTCCCGCTCGAGCAGGAGCCCGTATCGGGTCTCGTGCTGGTGGCGCGCGTCGCGGGCGAGCCGGACCCGGCCGCACGTGCGCTCGAGCGGGTCGCCCGGGAGTTCGACGCGGACATGCCGGTGTCCGACGCGGTGACGCTCCGCGAGCGGATCGGCGCCACGCTCTCGCGGCCCCGGTTCAACACGATCCTCATGTCCGTGTTCGCCGGGGTGGCACTCCTGCTGGCGTGCGTGGGCGTGTACGGCGTCCTGTCCTACACGGTGGCCCAGCGCCGCCGCGAGTTCGGGATCCGCATGGCGGTGGGGGCCGACCGGCGCTCGGTCCTCGGGTTCGTGTTGCGCGACGCCGCGACGATCGGGCTCGTGGCCACCCTCGTCGGGCTCGGCGGCGCGGTCGCCCTCTCGCGGCTCATCCGGGGCCTCCTGTTCGAGGTGGGGCCATTGGATCCCGGAGTGATCGGCACCGTCGGCGCGCTCGCGTTCGGCGTGGCGGTGCTGGCCGGAGTGGTGCCGGCATGGTCGGCGACATCGGTGGATCCGGTGGCCGCGCTGCGCGAGGAGTAGAAGCCAGCGCCTTCCGCCGCCGGCCGGCCTCCCGCCACGCCTCGAGCGAAGTGCTGGCGGCCCGGCGTGCCCGCGGCTAGCGTGGGCGGAGCCGGAACCGACTCCACCCACCCGGCGGCGGTCCGCGATACCGCGCCGTCACCGGGTCGGAACGCCGAGGGGCGCGGTGAAGAAGATCATCCACGAGGTCCACCGACGCTCGCTGTGGCAGGTGCTCGGCATCTACCTGGCCGGCTCGTGGATCGCCCTCCAGGTGGTCGAGACCCTGACCGAGAGCATGGATCTTCCGGGCTGGGTCCAGCCGTTCGCGCTCGTCCTCCTCATCATCGGGCTCCCGATCGTGCTGGCCACCGCGTTCGTGCAGGAAGGCATGAGCGCGAAGGCGCACGCGCCGCCTGAAGAATCCTCCCCTAGGGCGGGAGAGATCCCGCCGGGCCCGCCGGCGACGGCTTCCGGCGCCGCGGCCCTGTTCACGTGGAGGAACGCGATCATGGGTGGGATCGGGGCACTCATCGTGTGGGGGCTCGTCGCGCTGGCCTGGGTCCTCCGCGGCGGCGGCCAGGTGGTGGCGGTCGAGGACGGGCTGCCCGGAGGCGCGAGCCCGCTCCAGGCGCGCGTGGCGGCGATCGCGGCCCGGGCCGATTCCGACCTTCCGGTCCTGGCGGTCCTGCCATTCGAGGACTCGGGCTCGGAGGACGAGTACGCCTTCTTCGCAGACGGCGTGCACGAGGACCTGCTGACCAACCTCTCGAAGGTCCGGAGCCTGATCGTCCTGGCCCGACCGACGGTCATGCCCTATCGGGACAGCGAGCTCTCGGTCCAGCAGATCGCCACCGAGCTCGGGGCGACCGCGGTGGTGAGCGGCAGCGTCCGGCGCGCGCAGGGCAACGTGCGGATCACGGTGGAGCTCATCGATCCCGCGACCAACGCGAGCCTGTGGGCGGAGCGCTACGACCGGAGCCTCGACGACATCTTCGCGGTTCAGTCGGAGATCGCCCTCGCGGTGGCCACGGCCCTGCGGACCAATCTCTCGACCGACGAGGAGGCCCGGCTGGCGGCCGTCCCCACGGGCGACCTGAGCGCCTTCGACCTCTACACGCGCGCCAGGCAGGCGTACGCCGAGTACGAGGCCGCCGCCAACCAGCGCGCGATCCAGCTGTTCAAGGGCGCCATCGAGCGGGACCCCGCCTACGGGCTCGCGTGGGCCGGACTGGCGGATGCGTACGCCCAGACGGTGAGCCGCTGGGGAGCGGCCGTCGAATGGGCCGACTCCGCGGTGGCGGCGGGGAGCCGGGCCGTGGAGCTGGTGCCGGAGAGCTCCGAGGCGCACAAGGCGCTCGGTCTGGCCCTCGGGGAGCTCGGCCGGGACGCCGAAGCGATCGCGTCGTACGAACGCGCGCTCGAGCTCAACCCGAGCAACGCGGACGCGGCCAACAACCTGGCGATCGAGTACGGCCAGGCCGGCCGCCCGTCCGAGGCGATCCCGCTCTACAGGCTCTCCGAGCGGCTGCGTCCCCACGTGTTCGCGCGGACGAACATGGGATCCCTGTTCGCGCTCATGGAGCTTCCGGAAGCGGCCCGGGACATGGCCGCCCGCGACGTGGAGTACGCGGGTGAGAGCGAGTCCAACCTGAACGTCCTCGCGCTGGTCGCGTGGACCGAGGGCGACTACTCGACGGTCCTCGAGCTCGACCAGCGGGCGATCGACCTCGACCCGACCGACCCCCGATCGAAGGCGCGGGCCGCGCTGAGGGCGCTGGCCGCCGGCGAGCTGGATCTCGCGGAGCGTTACGCGCGGGCGGCGCTCGAATCGGAGAGCGAGGGCGTGTTCTTCCACAAGAATGCGAACACGACGCTCGGTCAGGTCGCCCTCGCCCGCGGGGACACGACCGCCGCTCGCAGGTTCCTGCGGGCGAGCCTCGCGCAGAACCAGGACTTCGAGGATCGCGGGGCCGAGGACATGTGGGTGCCCTACCAGATCGGCGTGATCCACGCCGCGCTGGGCGAGGACGACCTCGCGATCGCGTCCGCCCTGGCGGCAGAGAAGGCGGGGGCCATCTATCCCCTCCTGTGGGATCGGGAGCCCGCGTTCGACCGGCTGCGCGAGGATCCGCGCTTCCGCGAGCTGCGCGCCGAGGCGCAGCGCCGCTTCGACGCCGAGCGGGCGAGGATCATCTCGCTCGAGGGCTGGTCGGCACCGCAGGGGCGATAGGCGTTCCGCTTGAAGAAGCTCATCCACGAGATCCACCGGCGCTCGCTGTGGCAGGTGCTGGGCATCTACCTGGCCGGCTCGTGGGTGGCGCTCCAGGTGGTGGAGCAGCTGGCCGAGGCGGCGAGCCTCCCGCCGTGGGTCCGGCCGTTCGCCCTGGCGCTCCTGGTGATCGGCTTCCCGATCGTCATGGCGACGGCCTTCGTCCAGGAGGGGATCGGCGCGAGGGAGTCGGCGGCGGACACGGGAGAGTCGCCGGGTCATCCGGGCGAGCCGCCCGCGTCGCGGCCCGCTCCGTCCGGGGGCGCCGCACGCTTCCTGACCTGGCGGAACGCCATCGCCGGCGGCGTGGTGGCCCTGGCCGTCTGGGGGCTGGTCGCCCTGGGCTGGGTGTTCCTGGGCGGCGCCGGACCGGAGGGCGTGGCGCCCGCGGGGGCGCGCGCCGACCCATCCCGGGCGCTCCTTCCGCAGGGCGATCAGCGGGACAGGTCCATCGCCGTCCTCCCGTTCGCGAACCTGAGCCCCGACGCGGACAACGCGTTCTTCGCCGATGGCGTGCACGAGAGCGTGCTCACCCAGCTCTCCAAGATCGGCGACCTGCGCGTGCTGTCCCGCGCCTCGATGATCCGCTATCGCGACACGGACCTCAGCCTGCGCGAGATCGCCGAGGAGGTCGGGGCCGGGGCCATCCTGCAGGGGAGCGTGCAGCGCGCCGGCGACCGCATCCGGATCAGCGCGCAGCTCATCGATCCCGCCACCGAGGAGAACCTGTGGGCCGATCAGTACGACGGCTCCGTGAGCGAGATCTTCGACTTCCAGAGCGACGTGGCGCTCGCCGTGGCCACCGCCCTGCGCTCCGCGCTCGCCCCGGACGAGGTGGCCGCCGTGCGCCGGCGCTCGACCGAGAGCGTGACCGCGCTCGACTTCTACATGCGCGGGCTGGAGGCCTACAACCGGTTCGAGAACGAGGACAACGAGGAGGCGATCCGCCTGTTCCGACGGGCGATCGCGGAGGACTCGTCGTTCGCGCAGGCCTGGGCGGGGGTGGGGGACGGGTACCTCCAGCGTGTCCAGTTCTTCGGCTACCCTGTGGAGTGGGCGGACTCCGCCGAAGCGATGGCCCGCACGGCGCTGGAGCTCGACCCGCGTCTCGCGGAGGGCTACAAGACGCTGGGGTTTTCCTACATAGTACGCGGCAGGTCGCGTCAGGCCGCCGCGGAGTGGGAGCGCGCCATCGACCTGAACCCCAACTTCCAGCCCGCCCTCAACAACCTGGGCGTAGCCGCCACGTGGTCGGGGGAGATGGACGACGGAGTCCGCTGGTACAAGCGTGCATTCCTGCTCGACCCGAACAATCCGCTCTCGCGGACGAACGTGGCGTCCGCCTACGCGTGGCTCGGGGAGCCCGAGATCGCGCAGCGCTGGGTGGACGATGCGCGCGCGATGAATCCAGAGGACCCGACCCTCAAGTTCTTCCAATGGGTGATCGATATCGAGGCGGCGGGTCCCGAGCGGGCCAACGCCCGTCTCGAGTCCGCGCTCCCGGAGCTCGAGGGTGCGCCGACGCTACTTCTCGCCGCCCTGGCCGATGGGGCCATGTACATGAAGGACGCCGACGGGGCGGAACGCTTCAGCCGCCTCGCCTTCGTGTCGGCCCCCGAGGGCGGCTTCCCCTTCGGCTGGTTCGACGGTCGGATCACGCGCGCCTGGGCTCTGAGCCGGTCCGGGCTCGACGGCGAGGCGCTCGAGCTGCTCAACCGTGTGAGGGAGGAGCTCGAAAAGCGGGTGGGCGAGGGCGCCGACGCCGGCCTCACCTGGTACACCCTCGCGCAGGCCCGCGCGCTGCTGGGCTCTCGCGCGAGCGCGCTCGAAGCCCTGGAGACGGCCTGGGAGAACGGCTGGGCCTGGGTCCGGAGCTTCGACCTCGACCCGATCTTCGACGACTACCGCGACGAGCCGTCGATCGCGCAGCTCCGGCAGCGGGTCGTCGACGATCTCGCCCGGCAACGCCGCGAGCTCGAGGCCGAGGAGCGGGCTTCGGGCGAGCGGAGATAGCCGGTTACCCCCGCCACCACGCGCCGGCGACCCGCGGCGCGGCCGATTGCCGGATGCGCTCGGGTTCGGCAGATTCCCCACAGGGTGCAACGGCCTCCAACCATTCTCCAGTGACGGCTTCGGCCTTGTCGCGGACCCGCAACCTGATCCATGAAGTCCACCGCCGCTCGCTGTGGCAAGTGGTGGCCATCTATGCCGCCGGGTCGTGGGTGGCGCTCCAGGTCGTGGGTCTCCTGGTCGACAACTTCGGTCTTCCCGAGTGGCTCCCCCCCTTCGCCCTCGTGCTGCTCGTCATCGGGCTCCCGATCGTCGTGGCGACCGCCTTCGTGCAGGAGGGCATCGGGTCGCGCACGCACGCTCCCCGGCCGGACGCGTCCGCCGGGCACGAGCCGGGTGCCGGCCCGGGCGAGGCCGGCTCCGGCGCGGCAGCCGCGGGGAGCGCCGGCGCCTCCGGCCCGCCCACCGGCGTCGTTCCGGCGGCCGCGCGGCCCGCCCGCGGGCTGTTCACGTGGCGAAACGTGATCCGTGGCGGTGTGGGCGCGCTCGCGCTGTGGGGCGTGGTCGCCGCGGGCTGGGTGCTGGTGGGCCCCGGGCGGGCGGAGGAGCCGGCCGCGACGGAGGAGGGATCGACACCGGAGGCCGCGACCGGTTTCCGCTCCATCGCGGTCCTCCCGTTCGCCACCCGCAGCACGAGGGAGGAGGACCAGTACTTCGCCGAGGGGATGCACGACGATCTGCTCACGCAGCTCTCCCGCATCGACTCGCTCACCGTGATCAGCCGCACTTCCGTGATGCAGTACGCGAACACCACGAAGACCATAGGGGTGATCGCCGGGGAGCTCGGCGTGGCCACGGTGCTCGAGGGGGGCGTGCAGCGGGCCGGCGATCGGGTGCGGGTCAACGTGCAGCTCATCGACGCGGCCACGGACCGGCACCTGTGGGCCGAGACCTACGACGAGGAGCTCACGGCCGAGAACATCTTCGCCATCCAGAGCGACCTCGCGAAGGCGATCGCCGGGGCGCTCAAGGCCACCCTGTCGCCCGCGGTGGCCGAGCGGTTCGAGACGCGTCCCACCGAGAGCCTCGAGGCGTACGACCTGTACACCCGCGCCCGGTACGCATACCAGACGCGGGGGGCCATGGGCCGTGACATCCCCGAGGTGAAGGACCTGTTCGAGCGGGCCATCGAGGCGGACTCGACGTACGCGCTGGCCTGGGCGGGTCTCGCCGACACGTACATCGCCGGCTGGAACTGGACGCTCTACACGCAGGAGGCGGCGGGGCCGCCGGCGCGCGCTGCGCTCGAGCGGGCGGTCGCGCTCGACCCCGGGCTCGCCGAGGTGCACGTGGGGCTCAGCCGACTGCTGCAGTTCGAGGGAAAAACCGAGGAGGCCGAGCGCGAGATCCTCGTAGCCCTCGAGCTCAATCCCGGCTCGGCGGAGGCGCACTCGCGCTACTCGGCGCTGCTCGAACGGAAGGGCGACCCCGGACGCGCCGAGACCGAGGCACGTCGGGCGATCGAGCTCGACCCGCTCGACGTGGGTCTCAGACTCGGTCTCGCCGACCGGTTCTTCTTCGCGGGGCGTTTCGCGGAGGCGCTCGATGAGTCCCGCCGCGTGCTCGAGATGGAGCCGACGGACTGGTACGGGTGGTACAACGTCGGCTGGGCCGCGAGCATGCTGCGTCGGAACGAGGAGGCGATCGACGCCTTCCGACAGTCCATGCGCTTCGCCCCCGACGCCCAGACCGTCTACCTCGGTCTCGGGTTCGCGTTCGCGCGCGCCGGCACGCGTGACTCGGCGCTCCACTACGTGGAGGTCGCTGATTCGCCGAATTCCTACGACGGCAGCCTCGTGTACTACGAGCTGGGCGATACGGACCGGGCGTTCCAGACGCTCGAGACCGCGCTGCGCGCCGACCCGGCGCAGGCCCGCCGCCTGGTCGGGGATCCCTCGGCCGTGGGGCTGCGGGCCGACCCGCGCTTCCAGGCGCTCCTCGATCGCCTGGGGATCCGGTTGCAGGAGCGATAGCCGTCCCGAGACTCCAGCGGGGCTCGGGATTCGATCGAGGCCACAAACCGTCCTGCGTTAGATCTCGCCCGTTGATGTCCCCTCTGTATTGGAGCCGTGAGGCGCCAGGCCGCGAGCCGGCGCCCGCACCCCCGGCGCGCGCGCCCGTGACGGGTCGCACGCCCAGCCCAGGGAGGACGGACATGCCGACCTACACCCTCACCATCGAGCGCTTCGAGTTCCCCGGCGATCTCGAGCCGTCGCGCGCCAACTTCCGGGTCGTGTTCGATGTGAAGTACTGGTCGCGCAAGAACAAGGACACGGTAGAGGTCAAGCTCGCGACGGCGGTCAAGCCGGGCGCCGACGTGTTCTGGGAGTGCGACCCCGGCCGCCGCAGCCGCCCCAACTACGTGCGCGCCATGGACGGCGATGAGCCGCTGCCGGGCATCGACGTCGAGGCTCTGGACGAGTGGGACCGTCAGATCGTCCACCTGACGGCGGAGGAGGTCATCTCGGTGCGCGCCAAGGTGTACGACGTCGACCGCGAGGACTTCTTCGACGACATCAAGAACGTGATCGGAGGCCTCCTGGGGGGCATCTTCGGGACGGGCGAAAAGCTCCTCTACCAGGCCATACCGGTGACGAAGAACACGGCGGGAGACGCGGTGGACGAGATCCACTCGTATCTGGTGAAGAAGGTGACCGGCGGGGGCGACAAGGTGCTCTTCCAGGGCTCGGCGGCGCCCGATCGCCACGGGCGCATCGTGATCACGCGGGCGGGCACCGACGGGAAGAAGGGGAGCGGCCCCTACACGATCGTCCTGCGCAGCGAGAGGTGGGAGGAGCCCGGCGAGGTCTGATGCCGGCGCCCCGTCGGGCTCAGCGGGCCAGCCGGGCCAGCGCCCGCCGGGCGGCGGCGCGCAGCACGGGCAGGAGGTCGTCCGGCTCGCGCGGGGGGTAGCGCACCACGAGGAGGTGGAGCGTGCCCTCGGATGGACGTGCGGCCGCGGGGCCGGTGAGGCCGCGAAACCGCACCCCGGTCGCCACCCACAGGCCGTAGGACTCCCCGCATCGGCCCTCCGGGGTGTAGTACAGGACGGCTTCCTCGCCGAGGTCCCCGAGTCGGCGCACGGCCTCGGCGCCGCAGCCCGTGAGCTCGATGCCGGCCTGGGTGCTCCCGAGCTCGGTCCCCCGGCCGAGCTGGACCATCAGCCACAACAGGCCGTCGGAGGACGACGCGCGATACACGCAGTTCCACGGCGTCGTGGTGTACGAGCGCCCCGCGCCCACGGGCTCGCCGAGGAGCTCGACGGCGTCGGGTCGCGTGAGGAGGGCGCACGGGTCGGGCATCGTGTCGAGGGGCTCCTGCGCCGCGGCGCGTGCCGCCGCGCCGAGGGCCAGCCCGACGAGTGCGCCCGCCACCGCGAGCCGGCCCGGTCGATGCTCGACGGCGAAGCGTCCTCGGCGCATGGCGTGTGCTCCCCGGTGCCGGGGCGGGGCCCTCCCGCCCACGGCGCCCAACATGACACGCGCGCGCCGTCCCGTCAGGGGCAGCCGCCCGGAGAGAAGGCGGAGCCGGCGGTGAACACCACGTGGACCGGCACCGGCACGATCACGGGCGGGTCCTGGCCGACGGCCGTCATGTCGAAATACGTCCCCGACAGGTCGCCGCGGATCTGGTTCGGGCCCCAATAGTTGATGGTCAGGCGGGCGGGCGGCGGGTACTTCCCCACCACCTGCCCGCGGTACACGAGGTCGTCGCCGCTCCCCGAGCCGAGGGCCACCAGCGTCCCGTCGTGTCGCTCGGCAGTGAGCACCGAGCCAGCGCCGCTGCCGCTCGGCGCACCGCCGGGCACGGGATAGACCCCGGTCCCGTTGGCCCCGGAGACCATGATCATGCCGCCCGCGTGCTGACCCTGCGTGCCGCCGAGCATGATCATCAGGCTCGGGCCGCCGAGCATGTACGTGGCGCTCACCCCCTGGTGGACCATGGCGATGGGGGACTGGGCGGTGAGCGTCCACCCGCAGGGCGCCGGCGAGAGGGGGGCAGGGGTCTGTGACGCCGCGGCCGCCGGGTGGCACCCGAGTGACGCGGCCGCGAGGGCGAGCCCGGTCGCGGCTCCCGGCCAGGGCACGGGATGGACGAACCTGATCACGAGCGACATTCCCTTCGAGTCGATGGTTTCCAGCTCCGCCTACAAGAGCGACGAATCCGGGGTCCTGCCGCCACCCCACCTTCGCACCTCCGAGTGTGGGTCCGGATCGCCGGTGGCGGGATGCGCCGGCTTCTCACGCTTGGCCTGTGAGTCCGCGACGGCCGGCACGGCGAATCGTCCCTTGCTCTTGCCGGCGGCCAGCTCATCCCCCTACGTGAAGGCGGAGGTGGAGACATGGGCGGTCCGCTGGGGCTGCCGCAGGACGACGGGGGTGGGGACCGTCGGGCGCCCGCGGCGCGCCGGCGGCGGGCCGGGGGGCTTCGCACCCCGCGGCCGGAACGTCCACGAGGATATAGACACACGACGGTCACCACGAGGAGGAAGCATGGATGAGACGACCGGCACCCCCGCTCCGGGCCCCGACCCCGCCGCTGCGGGAATCGATCCCGCCGCGCCCACAGGCCTCACCCCCAACCAGGCGGGCGCGCTCGCGTATCTGTTCGGGATCTTCACCGGGGTCATCATGTTGATCATCGACCACCGGCCCTACGTGCGGTTCCATGCGTTCCAGTGCATTGCCCTCACGGTCATCGGCGTCGGTCTGTCGATCATCCTCACGGTACTGGGGGCGGCCCTCAGCGTGGTCCCGGTGCTCGGCGTGCTGGTGGGGGCGCTCGCCTCGATCGTGCTGGGCATCGCGGGGTTCATCCTGTGGATCATGCTCATGGTGCGCGCCTACCAGGGCGTCGAGTGGGAGCTCCCGGTGGTGGGGCCGTGGGCCCGCCGCACCGCCACCGCTCCGGCGGCACCGGCGCCCACGGAGTAGACCCGCGGGTCGGGCCGCGGGTCCGGGGCGGCAGCCCCACCCGGGTCGCGAGCCGACGGTCCGGCCGACGGACCCGCCGGCTCAGCCCGGGGACCCGCCCGCCGTGAGGCGCGCGCGGTACGGCGCCCCGTCCTCGGGGCGTCCCCACGCCTCGTACAGGGTCGCGAGCCGCTCCAGGGTGATGCGCGTGTAGGGATCGGCGTCCGGCCTCGCGGTGCCCAGCGTCTCGAGCGCAGCGAGGAGCAGCGACTCGGCCTCCTCGTAGGCGCCGCGGGCCGTGAGCGCGGCGCCAAGGAGGCTGCGCGCCTCGGCCACCTGCCAGTGGGTCTCCGGGTAGGCCGCCTCGCGGATCTCGAGCCCCTCGCGGATGAGGGGCACCGCCGCCTCCGGATCACCGGTCAGGAGCTCGAGCCGACCGAGCGTGAGCACCGGGTCGGCGAGCGCGAAATGGCCCGGCGGAAAGGCGGCGACGTAGGCCTCGCGCAGCTCCTCGAGCAACGCGCGCGCCTCGTCGTGGCGTCCCTGCGCGATCCGAAGCCGCGCGATGTAGTGCCGCGTCCGCACGACGTACGGGTTGCCCGGGTCGAAGATCTCGAGCTGCTGCTCGAGTCCGGCCTGGAGGGCCGAGTCGGCCTCGGCCCACCGTCCCCGTTCGAGGAGGATGCTCCCGAGGGCGCCGAGCCCCAGCGCGACGTCGATGTTCCGCTCTCCCTGCGTGCGGCGGTGCATCTCGAGCGCCTCGCGCTGGACGGCCTCCGCCTCCTCGTAGTCCCCCTTGTCGCGAAGGAGGGCGGCGAAGTTGCTCTCGACGATCGCCACGTTGGGATGCTCGCCGAGCTGCTCCCGGTAGAGCTCGATCGCCTCGCGGTAGAACGGCTCCGCGCCGGCGTAGTCGCCCTGGCTGTGGAGCAGGTTCGCCATGCTGTTGAGGCTCGACGTGAGGTCCGGGTCGTCCCGGTCGAGCGCGGTCCGCCGGATCGCCAGCGCCTCGCGGAAGACGGTGTCGGCCCCGTCGTAGTCGCCCATGTTGAACCACAGGAGGCCCCCGAACCGCGTCAGGGTCGAGGCGAGCGCCGGGTCGTTGGGCGGCAGGACCGCGCGCTGGATCTCGAGCGCGGCCCGGAAGAGCGAATCGGACGCCTCGATCTCGCCGGTCTCCTGGAGGAGCTCCGCGAGATAGGCGGTCACCTCGCCGCGCGCGGCGTCGGGGGGGCCCCCGAGACCCTCGTAGACCGCCAGCGACTCGCGGAAGAGCGGCTCGGCCTCCTCGTAGCGGCCCAGGTTGAGGTACACGACACCGATCACCTCGAGCAGCCGGGCCTGGACCTCGGGCTGATCCGAGAGCTCGTCGCGGACGCGGACGGCGCCGTGCTCGAGCACGTCGCTGACCCGGACATCCGCGCCGCCCTGGATCTCCTCCGCGAACGGGTCGGCGCCCTCGAACAGATCGGCGAACACGGTCGTCACCTGCTCGGCACGCGCAGCCTCGGTGCGCGCGCGATCCCGCTCCAGGGCGATCTGACGGGCCTGCGCCGTGACCGTGACCGCGTACCCGGCCAGCACGAGGACGAACAGCGACGAGAGCGCCACGCCCACCCGGTGCCGGGCGGCGAACTTCCGGGCCCGGTAGGTGGCCGTCGCCGGCCGGGCGGTCACCGGGAGACCGGCGAGGAAGCGGTCCGTGTCGTCGACCAGCTCGCCGGCTCCTGCGTACCGGCGCGCCGGCTCCTTGTCGAGCGCCTTGAGGATGACCGTGTCGAGGTCGCCCGACAGCGCCCGGGCCAGCGCATCGGGCTCGGTGCGTCGCGCCGCGGCCGCGCCGTCGGTCAGCGAGCGACTGGGTCGTCCCGGCTCCTCCTCGCACACGGCGCGCTCGATCTCGAACGGCGTCCGGTCCTCGGTGGCGTGCGGACGGCGTCCCGTGAGAAGCTCGTACAGGAGGACGCCGAGCTGGTACACGTCGGTTGCGGTGCTCACGTCCCCGCCGCGGATCTGCTCGGGAGCGGCGTACGCCGGCGTGAGCAGCCGCCCGCCCGTCCGGGTCGCGGTCGCCTCGACGTCCTCCTCGAGGAGCTTCGCGATCCCGAAGTCGAGGAGCTTCACTTCGCCGTCCGCGGCCACCAGGATGTTGGAGGGTTTCAGGTCCCGGTGGATGACGAGCTGTCCGTGCGCGTACTGGACCGCCCGACCCACATCGCCGAACAGCCGCAGGCGCTCGCGGACCGATAGCCGGCGCGCGTCGCAGTACTCCGTGATCGGGACACCGTCGACGTACTCCATGACGAGGTACGGGCGCCCCCCCTCGGTGACGCCTCCGTCGTACAGCCGCGCGATGTGGGGGTGCTCGAGCCGGGCGAGGATCTGGCGCTCGCGCAGGAAGCGCTGGATGAGAGCGCCGGCGCGGATTTGCGACGGGTGGACCACCTTGATGGCCACACGCTGTTCGAACTGGCCGTCCGCCCGCTCGGCCGCGTACACCGCCCCCATGCCCCCCTCGCCGATGAGGCGCTCCAGCCGGTAGGCGCCGATCCGCGCCCCGGCTTCGAGGGTCTCGTCGGGACCCGGGCCGGCGGCCGACGGCGCACCGGGCGCGAGCTCCTCGAAGAGGGTGTCGGCCGATTCGGCCGCCTCGAGCAGGTGCGCCACCTCGGCGCGCAACGCCTCGTCGGACGCGCAGGCACGACGCACGAACTCCATGCGCTCGGCGGCCGGAAGCGTCAGCGCCCCGGCGAAGATCGCGTCCACCCGCTTCCAGCGGTCCGTCTCCATGCGGCCCCTTCGTAGACGTGTGCGGGGGCTTCGCCTACGAGCCGCCGCCCGTATCGGCGAACCGGGCCGCCTGCTCGGGCCGGCCCCAGGCGCGGTACAGGCGGGCGAGCAGCTCGCTCGAGGCGAGCGCGTCCCGGTTCTCGGCTCCGCGCAGGTCGACGAGCGCGCGGTGCGCCTCGAGGAGCAGCGGCTCGGCCTCGTCGAAGCGCTCCAGATCGAGCAGGTGGCCCCCGAGGGCCGAACGGGCCCTGGCCATCTCGAGCCCGGCCTCGTCGACTCCATTGTCCGTGTAGCTCTCGATCGCTCGCGTCGCGAGGACCACGGCCTCGCCGAGGTCCCCATCCGAGCCGTGCAGACCGGCCTCGACAAGGAGGGCGTCGCCCAACCCGGCGCCCTGCGGCGGGGCTTCCCGGTATCGCGTCATGACCGCCGCCAGCACCGAATCGGCCGCGGACCGGTTCCCGAGCGCCGCGTACGTCTTGACGAGATCGAGCCGTGCCGGCCCGGTGAAGAACTCCTGGTCGCCCTGGGCCGCGATCCAGCCGCGGAGCGCGGCCTCGAGCCTGGGCAGCGCCTCCTCGTAGCGACCCAGCGACATCAAGCTCCGGCCGAGGTTGCGGCGCGTCATCGCGAGGTGGAAGTGATTCTCGCCCAGCGTCTCGGCCTGGATGCGCTCGGTCTCCTCCAGGAGCCCGACGGCCTGCTCGACGTCGCCGCTCCAGTTCACCATCACGGCGAGCGAGCCGAGCTGCATCGCGTAGTCCGGATTCTCGGGACCGAGGGTCTCCCGGAGGATGTCGATCGCCTCGCGCTTCATGGCGAGTGCCTCCTCGCGGCGGCCGCGGGCCCAGATCACCTGGGCCAGCTCGGTCATGCCGAGCGCCACGTCCCTGTGCCGGTCGCCGAGCGCCGTGCGCCGCAACTCGATCGCGTTGCGGATCATCGGCTCGGCCCGGTCGAGATCGCCTCCGTAGCTGGCCCGCTGGCCGATGAGCATGAGCGTCTGGGCGAGAGCCAGCGATCGTTCCTCGGGCAGGTCGGCGCGCCGCTCCACGATGCTCTCGTACAGGCTGTCCGCTGCCGCGGTCCGGCCATCCACGTGCAGCACCTCGGCGTGCTTGAGATCGAGCACCAGCAGCCCGAGGGGCTCTGCGCCACCCGCCACCAGCCCGGCCCTCGCCAGCCGGAACAGCGAATCGGCGGCGCCGTGCTGGTTGAGCGATTCCGCGACCTGCCCCTGATCCTGCCGCACGCGCCCGATCTCCAGCCGGTGCGCGCCGGGGGCGCGCTCGTACCAGCCGATCGCCGCCGCGTACAGCGAGTCGGCGCGCTCCAGGTTGCCGGCCACCTGCTCCAGGTGACCGAGCTCGTGCACCGCCTCGGCGTGAGCCGCGCTCGCGGCGCCCTCGCGGGCCCGCAGGAGGTCGACGGCCTTCTCGAGCAGCGGGCGCGCGTCGTCGTACAGCCCCAGGCGCGTGAAGATCGGCCCCACGACCGAGTACATCTCCGCCTGCACGTCCGGCTGGTCCGCGAGCTCCGTGTCGATGCGCTCCGCGCCGCGCAGGAGGAGGTCGCGCACCGAGAGGTCCTCGCCCAGGGCCGCATCCGGGTCGGAGACCTCGAACAGTCCGAGCACGAAGTCGCTCACCTCGCGCGTCTTGGCCGCCTCGCGACCGGCGATGCCGGCCTGCCAGAGCGCGGCGCCCAGGCCCCCGAGGAGCGAGACGAACACCACGGCGGCCGCCACCACGCCCGCCCGGTGGCGGGACACGAACTTCCGTGCCCGGTAACCGAGGGTGTCCGGGCGTGCGACGACGGGGTGCCCGTCCAGGTGGCGCTGGAGGTCGTCGACCAGGGCCTGTGCCGACCCGTAGCGCCGTTCGGGCTCCTTGCGGAGTGCCATGAGACAGATCCGGTCCAGATCGCCCGACAGAAGGCGCCACAGCCGCTCGGGGCGCGTCGCCCGTGCCCGCGCCACGCTGCCCAGCGAGGGGACGGTGTCGGGCGACGCCGGCTCCCCCTCCCCAGCCCCCGGCGGCAAGGTCTCCAGCATCGTGCTGGGGGCCGGCACCGTCTCCTCGAGCACGGCGCGCGCCATCTCGTTCGGCGTCGTCCCGGCGGCCCCGTGCGGCCGGAGCCCGGTAAGGAGCTCGTACAGGAGGACCCCGAGCGCGTACACGTCGGTGGCCGTCGTCACGTCGCCGCCCCGGACCTGCTCGGGCGCCGCGTAGGCCGGCGTCATGAGCGAGCCCCCGGTGCGGGTGGCCGTGACCTCGGGATCCTCCTCGAGGAGCTTGGCGATCCCGAAGTCGAGGAGCTTCACCTCCCCGTCCCCGGTCACCAGGATGTTGGAGGGCTTGAGGTCGCGGTGGATGATGAGGTTGCGGTGCGCGTGCTGCACCGCGAGCCCGACGTCCCGCAGGAGCCCGACGCGCTCGGCCACCGACAGGGCGTGCGCGTCGCAGTAGTCCGTGATCGGCTCTCCCTCCACGTACTCCATCACCAGGTAGGGCTGGCCGCCCGGCGTCACGCCGCCGTCGTACAGCCTCGCGATGTGGGGATGCTGCAGCCGGGCCAGGATCTGCCGCTCGCGCAGGAAGCGCTGGATCAGATCGCCGCCGCGCAAGCGCGACGGCTGCACGATCTTGATCGCCACGCGCTGCTCGAACTGCCCGTCGGCGCGCTCGGCCAGGTACACGGCGCCCATCCCGCCCCGGCCGAGGAGACGGACGAGGCGGTACGCCCCGATCTCCTGTCCCATCTCGAGCTCGGGCGGGGGCGCGAGCGACTCGCGGTCGAGCCCCGCGGACGGCGTGATGCCCTCGAAGTACGTGTCCGCGGACTCTGCCGCCTCGAGCAGCTCATCCACCTCGCGCCGGAGCTCCGGGTCGTCGGCGCACGCGCGCCGCACGAAGTCGTCGCGCTCGGAGACGGGGAGCGTCAGCGCGCCCGCGAAGATCGCGTCCACGCGCGTCCAGCGACTGGTCGACATGGGGAGGTCGAATCCTCCTGCGGTCCGACAGATTCGAGCCACGGAGCCCCGGAACGTTCTCCGGCGCTGGACGGCCCGTCAACGGCCACGAACTCAGAGGAGCGTGCGCGACGTGCCCCTGGTGAGGTCCCGGTACAGATAGGCCTTGGCGCGCGTCCAGTCGCGCTCGACCGTGCGCCGCGACACGCCGAGCGCGTCGGCCGTCTCGTCGACGGTCATGCCGCCGAAGAAGCGGCATTCGACGACCTCGCCCAGCCGGGGGTCGCGCTGTGTCAGCGCGGTGAGCGCCGCATCGAGGTCGAGGAGCTGGTCGAGGTTCGTGGCCGGGGCCGAGGCGCGGTTCCCGAGGGTGAGGTGGATCCGTCCCCCGCCTCGCTTCTGCGCGCGCCGGCGGCGGGCGTGGTCGATGAGGATGCGCCGCATGACCTTGGAGGCGAGCGCGAAGAACTGGGCGCGGCTCTGCCACTCGCCCACCGTCTTGACCACGAGGTTGAGGTAGGACTCGTGGACCAGGGCCTGGGTGGTGAGCGTGTGCCCGGCCCGCTCTCCCCGGAGCGCCCGGCTCGCGATGTGGCTCAGCTCGTCGTACACGAGGCTCATCAGGCGGTCGAACGCCTCCTGGTCGCCCTCCCCCCACGCGGACAGGAGCCCCGTGATCTCGTGGTCGCGGTTCATGGCTGCCCGCGCCTCGTCGGCGGCTCGCGCTCCATGGCCCGCTCGCGCGCCACGGCCTGCTCGCGCCCGACGGCTTGCCCGGCCACCACGCTACCGGATCCGGGCGTCGCGGCGCTGCCGCGCGGCGCCCACGTGGATGAAGTCGAGGATCTCGCGGCCCAGCAGGTCGTCGGACGTGTTGATGTGCTCGATCTCCGACATGTGGTTGTGGTACCGGAGCTGGAGAAGCCGCGGGCAGCGGCCATCATCGCGCTGGCACAGCGCCGTGAACAGCTCCCCCGTCGTCCCGACCAGGTTCCGCTGGTCGTACTCGGCGATCACCAGCATGACCGGGATGTCGCTGTCCGGAACCCAGGTCACCGACGAGCGCGACGCATAGCGCTCCGGGTCGTCCCCGAAGTAGAGCCGGATCCCCTCGAGGCTCGGGTCATCGGGGTCCGACTTGATCGTGTAGCGGCCGCTGACGAGCACGATCCCGTCGAGCCCGTGTCCCGTCGCGGGCTGGAAGCGCGGGTCGAGCGCGTACGTCGCGACGTGGGTCGCCCCCGCCGAGTGCCCCATCATGAACACGTGCTCCGGATCGCCGCCGTAGTCGGCCGCGTGCGCCTTGACCCACTCGATCACCCCGCGCATGTCCTCGGCCCCCGTCGGCCAGGACGCGTCGGGCGCCAGCCGGTAGGTGGCGTTGATCCCCAGCAACCCGTGGCGCGTGAAGTAGTACAGGACGTTCCCGTACACCTCGGGGTTGATGTCGCGGTCCCCCGTCGAATACCCGCCGCCGTGCACATACACGAGCACGGGCGCTCGCTCGAGCCCGTCGGGCCGGTAGACGTCGAGGAGCTGCCGGGGGAGGTCGCCGTAGGCGAGGTCCTTGGTGACAGTCACCCCCTCCTTCGGCCCCCGGGCGAGGAGGGGGAGGTAGATGGAGTCGGTGACCGCGTACGGGTTCGAGAACCCGATCTCCGTCAGGCGGGCGCGGATGTCCTCGGGGACCGTGGACTGGGCCTCCGCGACGGCGGGCGCCGCCACCGCCGCCAGTAGGAGCAGGAACCCCCGACGATGTCGTCTCATGCTCACAGCCCCGGAAAGAGCTTCTCGACCGCGGCCCGACCGCGCGCCAGGCCGCCGGTCCAGTTCTGGTGCCCGTTGAGCTCCGAGTGGCCGATCGCCACCCGACCGAACGCCTTCTCCACCACCTCGCGTGGCGACGGCCTCCCATTCGTCCCGAAGTAGAACCCCGGCTGCTGCGCGAGCCGCGCGTGTCCCCAGCGGTTGAGCACGATCCCGGCGATGTCGCGCCCCGGGTCGAGCCCCGCGTCTGCGAACATGTCGAGCAGGTGGGCCCGCAGCCGCCGCTCGTAGTCGTAAAACGTCATCTCGACCAGCCGGGTCCGGCCCGCCGCGCCCTGCTCCTGGACCGACAGCCCCGGAGTGGCGAGCCCCTGGTAGAGGGTGAGCACGATCGGCTGCTCGGGATCGAGCGGCGCCCGATAGTCGCCCACCACCATGGGCTGCCGGATGCTGGCGCAGAACCCCGGCGCCTCGGGCGGGGCGCCGTCGCCCAGCCACCGGCATGCCGTGAACCCGAGCTCCGCCAGGAAGCGCCAGTTCGTCAGGGCCACGTTGGCGACCAGCGCCGGCGCGTGGTGGAACTCGTCGTACGCGGCGGCGATCTCGGGCGGCAAATCGGCCACGATGCGCCGGTTCACCCACCCGCCCGAGGCGAGGACGAGCTGCTTCGCACGGAGCGAGTACAGGCGGCCCCCGACCTCGTAGATCACCCGCACGCGCTCGTCGGGCCCCATCCCGACGTGCCGGACGTCGAGCACCGTGGCGCCCAGCCGGATCCTCGTACGCTGTCCCGGGCGGTCGAGGGCGGCGAAGCGGACGCGGCCGTTCGCCACCCCGTCGAGCCCCTCGCCCTCGATCGCGTCGGGGATCAGCGCCTTCACGATCGCGCGCCCGAACACCGTGTTCCCACCCGGGAACGAGTGCGGCAGCGAGCCGCTCCGGGCGCGGGCCGTCACCCCCGGCATCCCGATCTGGGCCGCCGCGAACGCCGAGGCCGCATCGGGGCTCACCCCGTTGATGAGCCCGATGATCGGGTCCGCGTACGCCGTGACCTCGGGCGGAAGTCCCATCTCGCCCTCGAGCCAGCCCGCGTAGGTGGTCGCGTCCAGCCGGCGCTGGAACGCCTCGTCCGCCGATCCCGTGCTGTCGCGCCAGCGGAGGAGCCCGCGTCGCACGCCCTCCGGGTATCGCGCCCGCTCGAGCCCGTCGCGCCACATGTTCGCGACCCAGCGGCCGCCGCCGAACCAGTAGCCCACATCCACCTCGGTCTCGGCCACGCCCGTCATGGGCGCATAGCTGTCGAGCGAGAACTTCAGGTGGGAGACCGAGGGCGCCGGCTCCACGTACTCGAAATCGCGCGGCAGCCCCATGCGCTCGAAGAACACGTCCGCGATCGACCCCGACCCGCGCGTCGGCACGCCGAAGTCGTTCGACCCCTGCGGACCCACGAGCCGCACCCCGTCGACCAGGAACTCGTTCTCCTTCGCCTCGCCCCCGAAGATCGGGTGGTTGTCGAGCACCACGCAGCGGCCCGTGGGGACGATGTCGCGGAAGTGGAGCGCGGCCCCGAGCCCGCTCATCCCTCCGCCCACGATCGCGAGATCGACCTCCTCGCCGGTGTCGATGATGCCGGCGGGGAGCGGATCGTAGGCGCCGTCCCGGATGCGGTGCGCGGCCTCCATGACCGCGCGAGTGTTCCCTGCCGAGTCGGCGTAGTCTCCGACGGCGCCCCAGCCCCACCAGGGGTCGGCTTCCTGGCCGAGGCTCCGTCGTGCGGCTTCGTCCGCGCCGGGGAGGGCACGGGCTCCGGGTGAGGCGCCTTCTGCCCCCGCGACGTCCGCGGCCCCCCGGCGACGCCGGCGCAGCAACTCGAGGGGGGATGCGCCCGCCAGGAGGGTGGCGCCGGTCCCGAGGAGAGTGGTGCCGAGGAAGTCACGGCGGGTGATGTCGGGGCGGATGCCCAGCTCGTCGTCGCGCACGTTCCGTCTCCGATACCTGCTTCCCGGATCGCGTCCGCGATCCGCTTCGCGAGATCCGGTTCGCGAGATCGCTGGTTTCGCGAGCCCGCCCGGCGATCCGGTTCCGAGACCGCTTCCCGCCTCTGCTTCGAGGTCCGTCTCGCGATCCTGCGGCCGGCTCGGATCGCCGCCGCATCATCACATGGTATCGGATGCCGGCTCGCCTCGCCGCACCCCGGGGGTTTCTTGCGTGAGGGCGCACCAATGGTGCGCGACGCCTCCAGGTGCGGGGTGCGGTCGGAGGCAACGACGGCCGGCGCGCGCTGGCGGTACGAGCGTTACATCCCCGACGAGGTGTACTTCCGCGCTACGGACGCCGTACCGTGACCGGCGGGCAATCGAGCCCGGCATGGCGATCCGGGAACCGGACTCAGCGCTCCAGCGGCGGGAATCCCCCCGGCGGCCGCCGGCGATGCGTCCCCTCCTCGTAGGCGTACGCGAACCCCAGCAGCCGTCCGTCGTCGTACGGGCGCCCGAGGATCTGTAGCCCGGCGGGCAGGTCTCCGTAGGTGAATCCCATGGGGACGGTGATCGCGGGCATGCCGGTCGCCGGGGCCACGAGCTGGCTGTTGTCGCCGCAGTACTCCTCGTTCGCGCGGTCGATGTGGGCCGGGACGCAGCGCCACGTGGGATACACGAGTGCATCGACCCCGGCCGAGTCCATGGCGGCTACGAGGTCGCCGAGATAGGCCTGGCGGCCCGGGTTGTCGGCATAGTCCGGGCAGGGCGGGTCCCACTCGCCCGGGGGGACATCGGCCGGCGTATCCGCGTAACGCCGCAGGATGTCCTCCACATAGTCGGAGTAGCGGCCGTCCTCGAGCACCTCGACGACGTCGTGGATGGGCGCGTCCTCGCCGAGTGATTCCAGATAGCGACCCATGTCGTACCGGAACCGACGGCAGAACATGTCGTCGCGCTCGAGCTCGGCATCGACGTCGAACTCGAACGGGTCCACGACCTCGGCGCCGAGCCGGGCGAGATCGCCCAGCGTCGCCTCGAACACGCGGGCGACCGCGGTGTCGGTGTCCTCGCCCTCGACGAGCGACCGTAGCACCCCGATCCGGGCGTCCCGGAGGGCGTCGGCGTCGAGGAAGGCCGTGTAGTCCGCGGCCCGCCGGTCGCGGCCGGCCTCGGTGTACGGGTCGGCGGGGTCGTAGCCCGCGACCACGTCGAACACGCGCGCCACGTCCTCCACCGTGCGACCCATGGGGCCGGCCACATCGCGGTCGAACGACAGCGGGATCACGCCATCCCGGCTCGTGAGCCCGAGCGTGGACCGGATCCCGACCAGCGACAGGTGCCCGGACGGGCCGCGGATCGAGTTCCCGGTGTCGCTCCCGAGCCCGATGAGAGCGAAGCTCGCCGCCACACCCGAGGCGGTGCCGCCGCTCGAGCCCGCCGGGACGCGGTCGAGCGCGTAGGCATTCCGGGTCGTGTCGAACGACGAGCTCACGGTCTGCCTGGGGCTGAACGCCCATTCGGCCATGTTCGTCTTGGCGATCACGATCGCCCCGGCCGCGCGGATCCTGCGCACCATGAACGCGTCGTCGGGCGGCACGCTCTCCGCGAGCGCGATCGAGCCCCCCGTGGTCACCATGTCGTGCGTGTCGAAGTTGTCCTTGACGAGCATCGGCACGCAGAAGAGCGGCCCCTGCTCCTCCCCGGCCGCGAGCGAACGGTCGAGGGAATCGGCTCGGTCGAGCGCGGCTGGGTTGAGCACGGTGACCGCGTTCAAGCGATCCTCGTAGGCCGCGATGCGGTCGAGGTAGGCCTGGACGACTCCCCGGCAGGTCACCTCGCCGGAGCGGATGGCGGCCTGCGTGCCGGCGATGGTGGCCTCGACGGGATCGTAGGGAGCGCTCGCCGGTCCGGACGTGCACGCCCACGGGGTCCCTAGCGCAGCCACGAGGACGGCCGCGGCACATGGGCTCCGAAGAAGTCCGCGAGTGGGACGGATTCGAACGGGTCCGGGACGACTCATGGAGCGCCTGTGATTGAGAAGGTGATGACACGCCGGGGGGGTCCGACGAGATCATCCGCCGGGAATCCCATGATCGCTCTTTAGGCATCATACGGGGCGAGCGTCGCTCCCCTCCAGCCCGTGGCTTCATGCCGACGGCTCATATGCACCATGTGGGTGTGCGTATTATATTGTATTACATGCGCACTACAATGCTCAACGTCAGAATGGACAGGGAGTTGCGGCAGTCCCTGGATCGTCGCGCCGCCGAGTTCGGGGTGTCGGTGTCGGAGCTGGTGCGGGACATCCTGGAGCAGGAGCTGGCGAGCCGTCCGCTGGTCGACCGGATCGGCGCGCTCCGGGGATCCCTCGACGCGCCTCCGCCCGTGACGGGGTGGCGCCGGCGGATCCGCGACCAGAACTGGCGCGATTGAGCCCCTCATCGGCCACCTGGTTGACCGACACGGGGCCGCTGGTCGCCTACCTCGACCGCAACGATCCGGCGCATTTCGCGGTCGGCAATCGCCTCGGCGCCTTCAAGGGGCGGCTGGTCACCACCGGGGCCGTGATCGCGGAGGCGATGTACTTCGTGTCGGACATGCGCCGGGGGCCCCGCCTCCTGGCGCAGCTCGTGCGGGACAGCGGGATGCGCGTCTACGATCTGTGCCAGCCCTCCGAGCTCCGGAGCGCGATCGCGCTGATGGACCGCTACGCCCACGTCCCGATGGACTTCGTCGACGCGACGCTCGTCCTGCTCGCCGAGGGGCTGGGGGTCGAGGAGGTCCTCACCCTCGACCGGCGTGGGTTCGACGCCTACCGGACCCGGGACGGTCGCAGGCTGAGGCTGGCGCTCGACACGCTCTGAGCCGCGCTCTATCGGCGGCTGCCCAGCCAGGCCTCCCGGAACGCCCGCATCTCCGGCGTGAGCTCCCGGCCGGCGTCCTCGTACGGCACGAGCTCGAGCCGCGGATTCGCCGTGAACCGCACGCGGGCGGTCCGCGACCCGCCGCGCGCGTCGTACACGACCTCCACCTCTTCCCCGGGCGCGTGCGCGCCGAGGACCGCGTCCCAGTCCGCCTCGCTCGTCACCGCCCGGCCGCCGATCGAGCGGATCACGTCCCCGCGGTCGAGCCCGGCCTCGTACAGGGGCTCCCCGATCCGGGTGTTCGACGCGATCGCGAGACCGTCGTCGGCGGGCTCGAGCTGCACCAGGCCCAGGTACGCGGCCTCGGGCGCCACGGGCCGCAGCAGGAGGCCCGCGTTGGCGAGCAGGGCCTCGTAGTCGGGGAGCTCGCTCCCGCGGACGAAGCGGTCGAAGAAGTCCTTCGCGAACGCGGGGTCGCCGGTGAACTCGCCCAGCTCGCGCTCGATGTCCTCGACCACGTACGGGATCTCGGTCTTCCCGTGCGCCCGCCACATGCGGCGCATGAAGTCGTCGAGCGTGAGGTCGAAGCGCGAGCGCAGTGTGAGGTCGAGCCCCAGCCCGATCACCGTGCCGTACGTGTAGTAGGAGATGAACGTGTTCGCCAGGTTGGTCGGGTCGATCGCCGTCGCGGCGTCCACGAACGGGGCCTGCATGCTCATCCCGGCGGGTCCGAAGAACTCGCGCGCCGGCGAGTGGATGACGTAGTCGAGCCCCCCGGACATCCCGCGCGCGAAGTCCGCCGCGTCCCGGATCCCGGCCCGCGTGAGGACGAGCGGGCCGAAGTAGCTCGTGAACCCCTCCGCGAACCACAGCTCGCGCGCCATGTTCGCGCGCTCGAAGTCGAACGGCTCGAGCCCGCGCGGCCGGATGCGCTCCACGTTCCAGGTGTGGAAGAACTCGTGCGCCACGGTGCCGATCAGCCCGCCGGCGTTCTCGGCCAGCGAGCCGCTCGAGGAGATGATCGTGGAGTTCCGGTGCTCCATCCCGTCGCCCGAGGCCCACGGCAGGTAGTCGATGATGAACGTGTACCCACCCACGTCCCACGCGGGCGGCTCGCCATACAAGGCGATCTCCTCGCCCACGATCGCCTTCGCCCACTCCGTGTAGGCGTCGACCTCGGCCGGAGTGCCCAGGTGGTGGATGGCGAGCCGCATGGATAGCGGCCCGGACGGCCCGGGCACCGTCCACTCGCGCTCATCGAAGTCCGACAGCTCGGTGGGGCTGTCCATGAAGTACTGGAGCCCGGGCGCGGTGAACGTCCACGCGTCGCCGGTGGGGAAGAGCTGGGTGGCCGGCTTCCAGCCCGAGCCGGCTGGGGGTTCGAAATGCACCCGGATGTCGCGCGCATCGTAGCCGCGCGCCCACATGAAGATGGCCGGCATGTTCATGTGCGCGTGCGTCAGGTCGATCTGCGAGTACGTGCCGCCGGCCCGGTCCGCATACAGCGTGTACGACAGGGTCACCTTCCCGTCGTGGTCGGCCACGTCCCACTGGTACGGGCTGGGGCGCGTCACCTCGAGCGCGTGCCCCGCCCCGTCCACCGCGTGCACGTCGTACACGTTCTTGGCGAATTCGTGCAGCGCGTAGCGGCCCGGCGAGGAGCGCGACATGCGGAACTCGACCGGTTCCGGCGGCAGGTCGTCCAGCGTGATCGAGATCTCCGCCTCGTGGTGGACTGCGTTGGGGAACGATACCTCGTACGCGATCGGCGGGGGCTGGAGCAGGTTCGCCGGCGAGGACCGGAGTGCCACCGCCACCTGGACGGGGGGAGCCTGGGGCGCCGATGCGGTCGGCACGGGCTGGAAGACCGCCGCCGCGAGCACGAGCAGGGCGGCGAAGAGCGGAGACGGCATGAACGCTTCCTCATCGGGCGTGGACGATCGCGCGTCGCCACGCCCGCTTGCCGCCGGGCGCCGGCGGGCCGCGCCGGGAGCCGAGCCGCCAATATAGGGCACCCGCTGCTAGTCGCCGCCCCCGTGGATTCGGGCCCGGATCTTCGTGCCCAGCGATTCGTCGAGTCCTGCGACGCGGGCGAGCCGGTCGGCGAGCTCTTCGCCCCGAACGATGCCCGCCTCGAGGAGCGCGTCACAGAACTCGAGATCCCGGGGGCGATGGGCGATCGCCTTGGATATCCAGAGATCGTGCGGCTCGAGGCACCACGCGACGACGCCGTTCGTGGACGGCGTCTCGAATCGGACAAGCCGGTCTCGCCAGCCGCTCGGAAGCACGGCCGTCGATTCGACGACGCCGTGCGCGTAATAGCCGAACGTCTCGTGGAACATGGACAGCTCTCCGATCGAGCCATCGATGAGATCGGCTTTCCCGCCGGTTTCGTCGCCGAAGAACGCCACGTCGACTTCCACGGATCTGACGGCCTCGGGAGGAAGGGTGTCCTCGATCGAAGCGTGCAGGGCCTGGCTGCCGATGACGAGGATCTCGTCCGTGCCGAGGATGGAACCCGCGGCGCGCACGACGTGCTCGAATTCGGCGCGTGTCATGACTGCGCCTCCGCTTCCCGAAAGCGGCGGTACACTTCCGCCCGTTCCGCAGCGTGGAGGACACCGGCAAACGGCGAAACATGCCGGAGCTCCCGCGCGTGGGGGCGCGCGTCCCGCAGGACGTCGATCAAGTCCGGCGTGGAAAGGTCGAGCAGTACCTTCCACTCCCGCCACAGCCGCGACGCGTGCGGGTGTTTGTCGTGCAGGAGCGCGAGGTTCCTCCTGGCCCGCCACCGCACGGTGTCGGGCGCCTCCGCCAGCCGAGTCGCCACCGCCTCGTGGAGCGCCAGGCTCCGCCGATCCTCGCGGGTCAACGGCGGCACGAAATCGACCGCGAGCGTCAGCCCGACCGCCCTGGTCAGACGATCGAGCGTCCGGAGCGTGGGCGACTTCCGACCTGCCTCGTAGGCGGCGATGGTCGGCTGTGAGGTGCCACCCAGCTCCGCCAGTCTCGCCTGGGTCAGCCCCGAGCATCGACGCAACCGCCTGATGAGATTCATAGGGTAATATATTTAATCGGATATTGCACGCCAGATTCGCCGACCCTTCGCGATCTCCGCCCTCCCAGACCCCGGTCTTCTCGAACTCCCGTCTCGCGTACCGGAGCCCGATGACCTCGCCGTCCTCGACCACGAACTGGACCATCGGCCGCGTCTCATGCACCAATGGGCCCGGCCGGATCTGGATGCGGGCCCCCGGCGGCGCTTTCCGCTCGAAACGCCCTTCAACGCCGGGGCGGGGGCGCGTGTTCTGCACCACGAGCCGCCACATGCGCTTGCGCCCCCGGCGGACGCCCGATCGCGCCACGAGCCCGCGTGGGGCGGCGTGTCGAGGCTGGCCAATCCGGCCGGCGAGGATCTATTGTAGCGGGCACTGCACCACACGATTTGCCCGGAACGAGGCCGTCCGAGCGGCAGGCGACACGCGTCGCGACGATCCGCCTCTGGACATATGCGGATGTGCCGCCCGCACCCTGGGAATCGGGGGATTCCCGAGCCCGGGGGCGGGTCGATCCCGAGGGACGGGGTCACGCTGTGACTGGCCGTACCGTGAGGCGCGAATGAGGAGAGTATCGTTCGCGGCGCTGGGCATCGTGCTGCTGTACGCGACCCTCGCCGTCCTGTCCGGCAGCTCCGATCCATCCCCCGCGGCCCCCCGGGTCGCGATCGCGGGAGCCCCCATCGCCCCCGACACGCTGGGAATCGACGAGGTCAACGGGATCGTCAAGCAGTACTGCCAGGTGTGCCACAACGACGCGCTCCTCACCGGCAACATGACCCTGTCGAGCTTCGACGCCCACGACCTGTCGCCGGACGCCGAGAAGGTCGAGATGATGATCCGCAAGCTCCGGGCGGGGATGATGCCGCCGCCCGGAATGCCGCGCCCGGACCCGGTCACCTACCGCGCGTTCGTCACTTCGCTCGAGACGTGGCGGGACGAGGACGCCGCGGCCGACCCGAACCCGGGGCACCGCACCTTCCAGCGCATGAACCGCGCGGAGTACGCCGAGGCGATCGAGGGCCTCTTCGGGCTCGAGGTCGACGTGAGCGCGTTCCTCCCGACCGAGACCATGAGCCACGGGTTCGACAACATCGCCGACGTGCAGCTGCCGTCGGCGACGCTCATGGAGGGCTACCTGCGCGCCGCGGACCAGATCTCGACCGACGCGGTCGGGGATCCGACGGCGAGCGCGCGCCAGGCGACCTACAAGGTGCCCAAGGCCGAGTCGCAGATGCGGCGCGTAGAGGGCGCGCCGATCGGAACGCGCGGCGGGATCTCCGTCATCCACAACTTCCCGGCCGACGGCGACTACGTGTTCAAGCTCGAGCTCCACCCGGGACCGACGGGCTTCCTGTACGGGATGACCGCCGTGAACGAGCAGCTCGAGGTGTCGATCGACGGCGAGCGCGCCGCGCTGCTGGACATCGACCGCTGGATGTCCGAGTCCGACCCCAACGGGATGCGGATCGAGACCGCGCCGATCCACGTGCGGGCCGGTCCGCAGCGCGTGACCGCCGCGTTCATCCAGAAGTTCGACGGCCCCGTGGACGACCTGATCAGGCCGGTCGACTACACGCTGGCCGACGCGATGATCGGGAGCGCCTACGGCGTCACCACGCTCCCGCACCTGCGCGATCTGGCGATCGGCGGGCCGTTCCGGGTGACGGGGATCTCGGAGACGCCCAGCCGCAAGCGGATCTTCACCTGCCGGCCGACCGCGCCCGAGGAGGAGCGGCCGTGCGCCGAGTCGATCCTCGCGCGTCTCGGCGAGCAGGCCTACCGCGGCCCGCTCTCCGACAACGACCTCGCGGCCCTGATGCGGTTCTACGAGATGGGGGCGGAGGCCGAGGGCTTCGAAGGCGGCATCCGCACCGCGCTCAAGGCGATGCTCGCCAGCCCGCACTTCATCTTCCGGCTCGAGGAGGTCCCCGAGGGCGTGGCGCCTGGCGACATCTACCAGATCTCGGCCATGGACCTCGCTACGCGGCTCTCCTTCTTCGTGTGGGGGACGCCGCCCGATGCCCGGCTGCTCGAACTGGCCCGCAGCGGCGAGCTCGCCGAGCCCGCGGTGCTCGAGGCCGAGGCGCGGCGGATGCTCGACGACCCGCGCTCCGCGGCGCTCGCGACGCGCTTCGCGTCGCAGTGGCTGCGTCTCCAGGACCTCGACAAGATCCGGCCCGACGGGCAGCTCTACCCCTACTACGACCAGCAGCTCTCCGACGCGATGCACCGCGAGACGGAGCTCTTCTTCTACAGCGTCGTGAAGGAGGATCGCTCGATCTTCGACCTCCTCACGGCCGACTGGACGTTCGTCAACGAACGCCTGGCCGAGCATTACGGGATCCCGGGCGTCGCGGGCGAGGAGTTCCAGCGGGTCGCCCTTCCCGACCCGAACCGGCGCGGCCTGCTGGGCCAGGGGAGCATCCTCACCCTCACCTCGCACGCCGACCGCACCTCGCCCGTGCTGCGCGGGAAGTGGGTGATGATCGTGTTCCTGGGGACGCCGCCCCCGCCCCCACCGCCGAACGTGCCGGATCTGGAGGCCACGGCGGGCGTGGCGGAGGGACGTGTGCTGACGACGCGGGAGCGCATGGAGCAGCACCGCGCGAACCCGGTGTGCCACTCGTGCCACCGGTTCATGGACCCGATCGGGCTGTCGCTCGAGAACTTCGACGTCACAGGCGCGTGGCGCATCAAGGACAACGGCGCCCCGGTCGACGCGGTGGGCGAGCTGTACGACGGTACGCCGCTCACGGGCCCGCAGGACCTCAGGCAGGCGCTGTTGTCGAAGCCCGAGTCGTTCGTGCGCACGTTCACCACGAGCCTCATGGCCTACGCGCTCGGCCGTCGGGTCGAGTACTACGACATGCCGACGATCCGGCACATCGCGCGCGATGCGGAGGCGAACGGAAACCGCATGTCGTCGTTCATCCTCGGCGTCGTGAACAGCCCGGCGTTCCGGATGAGCCGCCTGGAGCCCGTGACCCGGCAGCAGGCGCAGGGGGCGGGCGAGCAGCACTAGAAATCGCGTCCCGGACCGGCGGGGCCGGCCGGGGCGAGCACAGGGAATCGAGGAGGGCGCATGGAATTCATCACGGGAAAGCACGTCTCGCGCCGCATGGCGCTCCAGGGTCTGGGGGCGACGATCGCCCTGCCGTTCCTGGACGCGATGCTGCCGGCGGGCTCGCTGTGGGCGAGGATCAACGCGGGCGTCCCCACGGACCGCACCCGGTTCGTGGCGATCGAGATGGTGCACGGCGCCGCCGGCTCGAACGAGCTGGGGGCCTCGAAGTTCCTGTGGGCCCCGGAGAAGGCGGGGCGCGCGTTCGACCTCGCTCCCTCGAGCCTCAGCCCGCTCGAGCCGTGGCGTGACTACCTGACGATCATCTCGAACACCGATGTGCAGAACGCGGAGGCCCAGTCGGCGCGCGAGATCGGCGGGGACCACTTCCGCTCGAGCGCCGTGTTCCTCACGCAGCAGCACCCCAAGCAGACCGAGGGCTCGGACGTCCGCGTCGGCGTCTCGATGGACCAGATCTACGCCGAGCGCTACGGGCAGGACACGCCGATCCCGTCCATGCAGCTGTGCATCGAGAACGTGGACCAGGCGGGCGGGTGCGCGTACGGCTACGCGTGCGTGTACACCGACACGATCTCGTGGAGATCCGAGACCGAGCCGCTCCCCATGATCCGAGATCCGCGGGTGGCGTTCGACCAGCTGTTCGGCGCGGGCGGAACACCCGAGGCGCGCGCGCAGCGGCGGCGCACCGACCAGAGCATCCTCGACTGGATCACGCAGGAGGTGGCGGAGCTCAAGCGCGAGCTGAGCTACGACGACCGGCACCGGATGGACCAGTACCTCGACAACATCCGCGAGATCGAGCGCCGCATCCAGATGATCGAGGCGTACAACACGTCGGGCGAGCCGCGCGATCTCCCCGAGGCGCCGGCCGGCGTGCCCGACTCGTTCGAGGAGCACGTCAAGCTGATGTTCGACCTCCAGGCGCTCGCCTTCCAGTCGGACATGACGCGCGTGTTCTCGTTCAAGATGGGCCGCGACGGCTCGGGCCGGGTGTACCCCGGGAGCGGCGTGGACCAGGCGTTCCACCCCGCCTCGCACCACGGCGGCCAGGAGAAGCGCGTGGTCGACTTCTCGAAGATCAACCGCTACCACGTCAGCATGCTCCCCTACTTCCTCGAGAGGCTGGCCTCGATCGACGAGGGCGGGGAGTCGCTGCTCGACAAGACGATGATCATGTACGGCTCGCCCATGGGCGACTCCAACCTCCACAACCACAAGCGCTGCCCGCTGTTCGTGGTGGGCGGGGCCAACGGGCAGCTGCCGGGGAACCTGCATATCAAGGCACCCGACGGGACGCCGATGGCCAACGTCCTCCTGTCGCTGATGCACAAGCTGGGGATGGACGACATCACCCAATTCGGCGACGCCACGGGCGACTTCTCCTGGGCCGCGGACTGAGCAGGACAGGGATCACATGACGTCGATCAGGAATCGGAGCACCGGTCTGGCGGCGATCGTGGCCGTCGCGCTCGCCGCGGGGGGTCTGATGGCCGCCGCGCCCACCCCGCCCGAGTCGCCGGTGGCGGACGCCGCACAGCGGGGCGATCTGGCCACGATCCGATCGCTCCTGCGCGATGGCGCCGACGTGAACGCGGCGCAGGGCGACGGTATGACCGCGCTGCACTGGGCGGCGATCGACGACGACCCCGACATGGTGAGCGTGCTGCTGTACGCCGGCGCCAACACCGAGGCCCGCACGCGGCTCGGCTCGTACACGCCGCTCCACCTGGCCGCCCAGCGCGCGAACGCGGCCGCCCTCGGGGCGCTGGTCTCGGGTGGCGCCCGTATCGACACGCGTACGTCGAACGGCACGACCGCGCTCCACTTCGCGGCGGCCTCCGGCAGCGCCGAGGCGGTGGAGCTCCTGCTCTACCGCGGGGCCGCGATCGACGCCCTCGAGTCGGCCTCCGGCCAGACGCCCCTCATGTTCGCGGCGGCACACGGCCGGCTCGAGACCGCGCGGGTGCTCATCGACCACGGCGCCGACCTCGGCATCGAGACCAGCGTGGTGGACTTCGTCGCCCGCGCGGCCGCCGACCGCGGGGACGAGCAGCGGCGCGAGGATCTGGTCACGGCGCAGCGGAAGGTCGCGGACCCGAGCTACGGCGCGGAGCAGGAGGCGGCGGAGGCGGAAGCCCGGACCGCGGCCGTCGAGCCGACCCCCGGGGCGGCCGCCGCGGCCGAGCTCAAGGGGACCGATGGAGCGGACAAGCCGCCGGTCGAGGAGGGCGCCGAGCCCGCGGAGGGGGCGGCCGCGGCCGATGCCACCCCGGAGAGCTCGCCGAGCGACCCCGCCGACGAGCTGAGGGGGAAGGACGGCGCCCAGAAGCCCGTGGAGGGCGCCGAGGCCATGCCGGCCGAGCGGATGCCGGCGGAGGCGACGGAGCCCGCCGGCGAGGCGACGCCGGAGCCTCCCGCCGAAGCCGGGGCCGAGGCGATGCCGGCCGAGCACGCCGCTGCCGATGAGGCGAAGCCCGAGGCGGACAGCGCCGAGGAGGAGAACGCCGAGGAGGAGGAGAAGCCCGACGAGCCCAAGCCCATGTCGTACACCGACCTCGTCGGGAAGCAGGGCGGCATGTCGGCGCTCCACTACGCGGCGCGCGAGGGCCAGATCGAGATCGCGCGCGCGCTGCTCGCGGCCGGCGCCGACATCGACGAGCCGACCGGGGGCGACCACTCGACGCCGCTCCTCGTCTCGATCATCAACGGCAACTACGACCTCGCGATGTTCCTGCTCGAGCAGGGCGCCGACCCCAACATCCTGAGCGAGGACGGGGCCGGACCCCTGTTCGCGACGCTCAACAACCGGTGGGCCCCGAAGGCGCTCTACCCGCAGCCCACGGCGTTCAAGCAGCAGCGGACCGACTACCTGGAGCTCATGCAGGCGCTGCTCGACGCGCGCGCCGACCCCAACGTGCGACTCGCACAGCACATCTGGTACACGTCGTACAACTTCGACCTGCTCGGGGTGAACTTCCAGGGCGCGACGCCCTTCTGGCGGGCCGCGTACGCGACCGACGTGCCGGCCATGCGCATGCTGCTCGCGGCCGGCGCCGATCCGAATATCCCCACCGTGAAGCCGCCCGAGCGGCAGCGGCGGCGGGTGGCCGGCGCGGCCTCGGCCAAGACCCGAGCGCCGACGGACGGACAGGAGGAGGAAGAGAAGGACGAGGATCCGTCCGGCCTCCCGCCGGTCCCCGTGGGCGGACCCGGCGTGTACCCGATCCACGCCGCCTCGGGCGTCGGCTACGGGCAGGAATACGCGGCGAACGCGCACCGCCACGCCCCCGACGGCTGGCTGCCGGCGGTCGAGTTCCTGGTCGAGGAAGTGGGCGTCGACGTCGATCTGCGAGACTTCAACGGCTACACGGCGCTCCACCACGCGGCCTCGCGCGGCGACAACGAGCTCATCCAGTACCTGGTCGACAAGGGCGCCGACGTGATGGTCGTGAGCCGCAAGGGCCAGACGACCGTCGACATGGCGAACGGCCCGCAGCAGCGGGTGCAGCCGTTCCCCGAGACGATCGCGCTGCTCGAGGGCATGGGCGCGATCAACAACCACCACTGCGTGAGCTGCTGATCCCCCCGAGCTACCGCCGAATTCGGGCCGCGATCGCGAAGTGGAGGAAGTAGCGGCGCAATCCCGCCGCGGATCCGGACCACGGGCTCTCGTCGAAGAACAGGCGGCAGAACTCCTCCCGGGCACGGAGGATCTCCTGTCGGCGATGACCCCGCCACCTGGGGTCTCGCGTGGTCAGGTCGAACAGCTCGAGCGCGCGGTCGAGGGCGGCCTCCCGGCGGGCCCGGCGCCCGGCGTCATGCGAGCGGATCGCCCGCTCCACCTCGCTGCCGACGTGCGCGAGCTGCTCCACGAGCGAGAGCCGGTCCCATCCCCCGGCCGCCGTCTCCACGTGGCCCGGAGCGGTCACGGGCCGGTCACCAGCGAGCCCACGATCGCGCGGATCGTCTCGCGGAGGCCCTGGTTTTCGACATCCCGTGAGCGGTTCCCCTGCCGGGGGCGGACGTTGATCATGGAGTCGAACTCGATCCAGTCCTCCCCGCTCTCCTCCGGATAGAGATTGATCCCCCACAGGTCTTCCTGTCGCGATCCATCGTCGAGAAGAGCCGCCTCGTCATCCGAGTGGAGCTCGCCGCCGATGGCCATGACGCGGCGCGCGACATCCACGACGGCCTTGACCATGTCCCCGAACTGGTCGGCGGCCAGGCGCTCCAGATCGGCTCGCGCGATCGGCTCGCGCAGGATGTTCCCAGGACTCACGTCGACGACTCCCCGGCCGGCTCGCGGATCGAGAGGGTCTCCACGCCACATGCGGACTTCGAGCTGTACCTGGCTAATCGTGCGACGACGGGGATAGCCGGGCAATGACAGGGGAGAACCGGTCGGACGTCCGCGCCGGTCAGGACGGCACGGACGCGATCAGCCAGGCGAGGAGCAGCGCCAGCGGCCACGTGGTGGCGGTCGCGAGCGCGGTCATCGCCGTGACGGACGGCTCGGGCCGCGCGTTCACGACGAGGGGGATGATCCGCCTCGGCCCGCGTACCCGGCGTCCATCCGGCGCCCTCGCCGCGAGCCGCGCCTCCACCACCCGTGCCGCGACCAGCACGCCGGGCGTCTGGAGGAGCCCGAACGTGATAATGGCGGCCGGCACCAGCCAGGGCCGGCCCAACAGGTAGCCGAGGGCGTCCCCCGACCGCGCCATCTCCCACAGGTGCGTCGAGAACGGATCGAACAGCGGCAGCACGAACATCACGACCGCCGTCACCGCCCCCCATGCCACCAGCGCGAGGACCGCCGTCAGGTACGCGCGCCTCCGCGAGGCCGGCGGCAGCCCCCCCGGCCGTCGCGTGGCCGCGGTCAGCACGGCCCCCGCGGGCAGGCCTCCCACCGCGGCGAACACGGCCAGGAGGACCCCGATCGCGAGCAGGGCGGCCCCGAAGCCGTCGAAGCCTCCGATCCCCGTGATCCGCTGCTGCCAGCCCACCAGGATCGCGAGCGGGACCAGGAGGCTCCCGGGCAGCGAGATCAGCGTGAGGACGAGGCCGCGCACGACACCGGCGAGGCCCCGGTACATGCGGTGCTCGACGGCGAGCAGGAGCGTGGTGACCGGGATCCCCGGCCACAGCCAGGCCGCGAAGTCGCGGAGCACGTCGAGCGCGAACACGTCCCCGACCGTCTGCGGATTGGCCGGCACGGAGGCCGCCGCCCGCGTCGCGAAACCGCCGGGCCCATCTCCCAGCAGCGCGACCAGCATGTCGATGGTGAGCGCGATCAGGTAGCCCCAGTACGCGGCCCGGAAGCACTCCGGAAAGCCCGGCGGGTCATCGTGGCCGATCCGCTTCGCGAGCCACAGGCCGAGCAGGAACAGGAGGAGCCCCCCGGCGAGCGCGCACAGCCCCGCGTAGACCAGGAAGGCGACGATGACGAAGCCGACGCCCAGGATGAGGAAGACGAGAGCCAGGCCGGCGGTGAAATAGCCCGCGAGGACCCCGGTGAACCCGGTCGAGGGGGAGTTGCCCCGGATGGTCGGGAACGTGCGTGCTCTCCCGGCGAAAGGGGGAACCGATCGGCCGAAGGCCGCGTCAATCTCGCGGGCGGCACCGCGCTACGGAAGTGCTCCCCGGGGCAGGCGACGATAGAGATGAAGGCGACGCAACGCCCCCGCCCCCAGGACGCCCGCCACCTCGGGGGTCTTCCTCGACGAGTACGACGACCTGACGGAGGGGACGACGACCTGACGGACGGCGTCCGGCTCGTGCAATCGATCACGCGCCCAGCCTACCGGTTATCATCCGCCAGGCGACGTCTCAGCTGAAACGTCCGGTCGTCTCCTCTCCGAGGGACGATCGCCATCCGTCCCGTTCGGACCCCCCATCGGGGCACTCGTTACCCGGTGCTTCCCAGTATGCGAGGCCGGATCAACCGACCGTCAACGGCAGTCCCCGCGCCCGCCGGGTGGACGCGTTGACCCCCCACGGCGCACGCCGTTAGCCTGTCACCTCATCACGACAGGCTCAGCTCCGGAGTGTCCATGCGCGTGGATCCGCGACATCTCTTCTCCCGCATCGTCGTCTCGCTGTGCTCAGTGACCGTTTGCCTCGCGGCAGCCGTGTTCGCGGCCCCGGAGGTTGCCGGCCAGGCGGCGCCTGACACGACCGTCTACCCCGTCCTCAACCACGGCCGGTCCGCGGGCCACATGATCGTGGTGCGCGCGGGGGACTCCGCCGTCGTGCGCTACGAGTACCGCGACCGGAACCGTGGCCGGTGGGTCGAGATGCGGTACCGGATGTCGCCGGATGGCTGGCCGCTGGGCGTCGAGACCTTCCCCGTCGACAACGAGACCGAGGAGACGGGCGAGCGCATGGCCTGGTTCGAGGCCGGCGCCGATTCGCTTCGCTGGGGCGGGGGGGACTCGACCCACGCGGCGGAACCGGAACCAGGGGTGTTCTATCGCCCGCCCGGGGGCAACCCCTTCGACGACGCCATGCTGGCGCGCTTCCTCCTCCAGCGACCCGACGGGAGCGCGCGGCTCCTGCCGGACCGCCACGTCGAGGTCCACGTCGTGGCGGACACAGTTGTCCGTACCGACGCGGGTTCCGAGCACGTGCGGCTCGCGATGGTGTCGGACGGCGGGCCCGACATGGGCGGCGTGTGGCTCGACGATCACGGCCGGTTCTTCGCCACCGACGCCGGCTGGTTCATCACCGTGCGCCCCGGGGCCGAGACGGCGCTCCCCGCCCTCCGGGCCGCCGAGCGCCGGTACCGGGAGGCCGAGGCCGCCCGTGTCGCGGCCGAGCTGGCACCCAAGCCGACCGACGCGCTCGTGATCGCCAACGGCGACGTGTTCGACGCCGAGCGCGGCGTGGTCGTGCCTCGCACGACGGTCGTCATCCGCGGCGATCGGATCACGGACGTGGGCCCGGCGGACTCCGTGCAGGTGCCATCCGGCGCCACCGTGATCGACGCGGCGGGCAAGACCGTCATCCCCGGCATGTGGGAGATGCACGGGCACGACGTGATCCCGAGCCAGAACACCGGGAGCGTCCTCAAGCTGGCGGCCGGGATCACCACCGTGCGCGATCTGGCCGCCGACGTGGACGTCGTCGTGTCGCAGCGCGCGCGCGCCGACGCCGGGACGATTCTCTCCCCGCGGCTCGTCCTGGCCGGGTTCATCGAGGGACCCGGCGCGTGGGCCGGGCCCAGCTCCGCGATCGCGGCCACCGCGGACGAGGCGCTCGAGTGGATCGCGCGCTACGACTCGCTCGGCTACGTCCAGATCAAGCTCTACAACCTGATCCACCCCGACATCGTGCCCGCGATCGCCGCCGAGGCGCACCGGCGCGGCATGCGGCTGAGCGGCCACATCCCGCGCGGGCTGAGCGTCGAGGCCGCCGTCCTCCTGGGATACGACGAGGTCCAGCACGCCGCGTTCCTGTTCTCGACCTTCTTCCAGGACTCGCTGTACGTGCCCGAGATGCGGCCGTATTCCGGCGTGGCCCAGGCCGTGGCGCCCAACGTCGACGTCGACGGCCCCGAGATGACGGAGCTCATCGAGTTCCTGGCCGAGCACCGGACCGTGATCGACGGGACCTTCAACATCTGGGAGGGTGTCCGGACCCTGACCGGCGATCCCCCCGAGACCAGCGACGCGTACCGGAAGCTCATCAAACGCCTGTACGACGCCGGCGTCCCCCTCGTCGCCGGCACGGATAGCGGCGACGGGCTCACCTACCACATGGAGCTCGAGCTGTACGAGCACGCCGGCATCCCGGCCCCCAAGGTCCTCCAGATCGCGACCATCGACGCCGCGCGCCTGATGGGCCAGGACGCCGACTACGGCAGCATCACCCCCGGCAAGGTGGCCGACCTGGCGATCGTGGACGGCGACCCCGCCGAGGACATCGCGAACCTGTACTTCGTCGAGGACGTGATCCGGGCAGGGCGGCGCTACCGGGTCGAGGACCTGCGTCGGGTAAGCGGGTTCGAGGCCCCGGACTGGTGGACCGACCACATCCGGGAGGTCACGGGCCGGGAGCCGTAGTCTCCGTCCGCCCTTGCGTCCCGGGAATGCTTCGGCCTAAGATCCGAATCAATATTCGGATTCGGATCTGATCTCCCTCTTCGACCCGACAAGGACTCGCGTGTCCCGATCCGGAGCTCCTCGTGCGAGTCGCACCCCTTCGAGCGGGATCATCCCCGCCCGCCAGGGACGCAGCCGCGACACGGAAAACCGGCTCCTCTCCGCCGCCCGGGACGTCATCGTCCGTTCGGGAGTCCCGAACGCGACCGTCGCGGAGATCTGCAGGGTGGCCGGGGTCGCGGTGGGGACGTTCTACGGGCGCTTCCGCGACAAGGATGCCTTGCTGGCCGCGTTCTTCGCCGACTACTACCGACGGGCGGCGGTGGACCTCGACGCCGCCTTTCCCCTCGATGCATGGCGCGGCCGGCCGGTGGCGGAAATCGTGGCCGCGTGGGTGGAGCATCGCGTCGAAGGCTTCCGGGAGCGCCGCGCGCTGACCCGAGCGATCCTGACCTATACCCGCACGCATGGCGATCCGGCGTTCCGAGCGGCCGCGGCGGAGTTCAGCGCCCTCGTCATCGACCGCTTCGCCTCGCTCCTCACGGGGTCCAGCGACGGCATCGGTCATCCGGCCCCGCGGCGGGCCGCCGTCATCGTGGTCTCCGCCGTCGAGGCCCTCCTCAAGGAGATGGCCCTCTACGGCGAGGTCCGATCCCGGGCGCTGGCGATCGCCGATGACGAGCTGATCCCCGAGCTGACACGACTCGCGAGGGGCTATCTGGAGCTGCCGACCGCCGGAGGCTCGTCGTGAGTACCGTCGCCTGGCTGTTCGTGCTCTACGTCGGACTCTTCCTGCCCTATGCGGCGTGGCGGTCGTCCCGGAGGGCCGAACGGCTCCCCGAGCTCCCTCCACGCGCGAGGCTCTACGCCTCCTCCGCCTTCTTCCAGGGGACCCTTCTGGCCTTCGCGTGGATCACCGCGCGCCTGCAGGGGATCCAGCTGTTCCCGGTTCCGGAGATCGGCGCCCCGGATGCGGTCATCGGCCTGGCGTGGGTGGCCATCAAGTACCTCCGCTTCTGGAGCGTGCGCAGGAGGCCCGAGGCACTCGACCGCCGACGCATGCTCCGGCACCTGGCGCCCCGTTCAGGCCGCGAGGTGGCAGGGTACGTCGGCCTGGTGACCGTCGCGGCCGTCGCCGAGGAAGCCGCGTACCGCGGCGTCCTCTTCCAGCTCGGCCTCCACGCCAGCGGCAGCTTCTGGATCGCCGGCCTGGCCAGTGCCGTGGTCTTCGGTCTGGGGCACCTCACCCAGGGCCGTCGGCCCGCCGCCATCGCCGGAGCCCTGGGCTTCGGCAACCAGGTGGTCGTGCTCCTCACGGGGTCGCTCTGGGTGGCCATCGCCGCGCATTTCGCCTACGACATCCTGGTGGGGCTCGCCGTGGGACGGGTGGAGCGCGTCGCGGAGGCGGACGTCGAAGCCGCGATTGCCTGTGGGTCCTGATCAGGGATCGCGGCGGGGCGCGTGCTGATCGTGGAGCCTCGATGACGACGCCGGATGTGCTCTATGTGGCGCTCGTGACGATCGCGCTCCTGCTCGACCACTTCGTGCTGTGGCGCACGTTCCTTCGCCGGTCACGGGATGATCCGGGCCGCGCGCGCGTACGGCTCTGGTCGGCCTGGATGACCATGTCGTGGACCCTGGTCGCGGCCGGGGTCGTGCTGTGGTCGTTCGAGTCACGAGCCTGGGGGTCGCTCGGACTCGTCGTCCCTCGAGGGTGGTGGCTGGTGGGCGCGATCGGTCTGGCGTCGACGCTCGTGATCATGTACGCCCGAACGGTCGCCAGGGTCGCACGGATCCCGCGCTCGAGGCGGACTCGCCTGCAGAACCAATTCGGCGAGCTCGCAGCCGTCCTCCCCCATACGCGATCCGAGCTGCGTTGGTTCGTGGCTCTCTCGCTGACGGCGGGCTTCTGTGAAGAGTTCCTGTTTCGCGGCTATCTCATCTGGGCGTTTCGGCCGCTGCTCGGGCTGTGGGGCGCGGCGGCGCTCTCGGTCGTCGTATTCGCGGCGGCGCATGCGTACCAGGGCCCGAAGGGCGTGTTGAGTACCGGCATCCTGGGCGGCCTGTTCACATTGGTCGTGCTGCTGTTCGGATCGCTCTTGCCAGCCATCGCCTTGCACGCGCTCGTCGACATCGGCCAGGGGCTGGTCGCGTGGCTCGTGTTCCGCGACCTGCCGGAGGAGGGGGGAGGCGTCGCTGCGCTCCGTGAATCGACGTAGCGGCACCGAACACGGCGCTGAGCCCGACCGATCATTCACCCCGTGCCGACGAGCGGGCAACCGGCTATACCCCTTGACAGTCTGGGTACCCGCCTCATACTTAGACAGTCTAGTGGTTCCATGGCACCGGCACGTCTGTCCGGGGGATAGCGTTGGCCACACGTAGCTCGGAGTACCTGCGGGGGACCCTCGACCCCCTCGTCCTCAAGACCCTCGCCTCCGGGCCACTGCACGGGTATGCGATCGCCCGCTGGCTCGAGACCCGGACCGACGGCGTGCTGTCCATCGAGGACGGCTCGCTGTATCCGGCGCTCTACCGGCTCGAGCGCCGCGGGTGGATCGAGGCCGAGTGGGGCATGTCGGAGCTCGGGAGACGCGTGAAGACCTACCGCCTCAGCCGTCGCGGCCGCCGCGAGCTCGAGCGCGAGACCGAGCAGTGGCGCCGCTTCTCCCGCGCCGTGTCGCGCGTCCTGCTCCAGCCGGCGTAACCCGGCCGTGGAAGGGTCCGGGGGGCGCGAACCGTTGGTGCCGCCGGGTCCGCGGCGCGAGGTGGAGGACGAGCTCGACTTCCACCTCGAGATGCGGGTCCGACAATACGTCGAGGAGGGGCTGACGCCCGAGGAGGCGCGTCGCCGCGCCCTCGCCGGGTTCCGCGATCTCGATCGCGTGAAGAAGGAGTGCCGGACGATGGCCAGGGAACGCGACAGGATCCGGGGGTGGACGGAGGGTGTCGACCGGCTGCGCCAGGACCTGCGCTACGCGTTCCGCCAGCTGCGGAACGCGCCCGCGTTCACGGCGGTCGCGGTGCTCACCCTGGCGCTCGGGATCGGGGCGACAACCGCCATCTTCAGCGCCGTCGACGCCGCGCTCCTCAGCCCGCTCCCGTATCCGGGGGCCGGCCGCCTGGTCATCCCGCAATCGCAGAGCCTCGAGACGGGCGACACGTGGTACGTCAACTACGCCGACTACCTCGACTGGCGCGAGGCCGATGTTTTCGCCCGGGTCGCCGTCTACCAGCGGTTCGAGGTCACCGTGGGCGCCGAGGGGCGGGACGCGGAACGGGTGCCGTACGCGAGGGTGACCGAGGACTTCTTCCGGACCATCGGCGTCGCCCCCGCGCTCGGCCGGCTTCCGGCTCCCGCGGAGTTCCAGCCGGGCGAGCCCCCGTTCGTGATCCTTTCCCACGAGCTATGGCGACGATCGTTCGGAGGGAGGCCCGAGGCCGTGGGAGCCGAGATCCGTCTCGGCGGACGGCCGGTCCAGGTGATCGGCGTGCTCCCCCGCGACCTGTCGTTCCCGGCGGACGTGGACCTGTGGGTCCCGCTGCGCATCCCACCCGACGATCCACAGGGATACCTCCATCGCGACAACTTCAACGTCCAGGCGGTCGCGCGCCTCGCGGCCGGCCGGACGCTCGCGCAGACGCGAGCCGAGCTGGCCACGCTGGCGGCCCGCGTGGCGAGCGCGGACCCCGCGGCGCGCGAGGGCGTCACCGTGACCGCCGAGCCCCTCGACGACTGGCTGGTGGGGCGCGACCTGTCGCGGGCCCTGTGGTTCGTGCTCGGCGCGGTGGGGTTCGTGCTCCTCATCGGGTGCGTGAACGTGGCCAACCTGCTCCTCAGCCGCGCGGCCGCGCGCAAGCGCGAGTTCGCCGTCCGTGGCGCGCTCGGCGCCGGACGCGGCCGGCTCGTGCGGCAACTGCTCACCGAGAGCCTCCTGCTCGCCGTGGTCGGAGGGCTCGCCGGTGTGGCGCTCGCATGCGCCGGCGTGCGCGTCCTCATCGGGCTCGCGCCGGCGAACCTCCCCCGCATCGCCGAGGCGAGCGTGAACCCGACCGTTCTGGGGTTCGCGTTCGCGGTGTCGCTGGCGAGCGCCATCCTGTTCGGGCTCGTCCCGGCGCTCACGAGCGCGGCGCGCGATCCGCGCGAGGCGCTCGCCGAGGGCACGCTGCGGGGCACGGCGGGCGTGGGCGGCCGCCGTTCGCGCCGCGTCCTCGTGGGGGTCGAGCTCGCCCTGTCCGTGATCCTCCTCGTGGGGGCGGGTCTCCTCCTCAGGAGCTTCGCCGAGCTGCGCGCCACCGATCCGGGGTTCCGCACCGCGAACCTCCTCACCTTCTCGCTCTCGCTCCAGGGCGAGCGCTACACGGAGTCCGCCGAGCGCGAGCGCGCCTTTCGGGCGATCCGCGAACGCGTCGCGGGCGGCGCCGGCGTCGAGGATGTCGCGATGGCGTCCTCGCTCCCGCTCGGCGGGGGCGGACTCTACAACGGGCGCGACTTCCTCCACGACGGCCAACCGGAGCCACCGGCGGGCGACGACCTCCTCGCCGTGTGGCAGGTCGTATCGCCGGGATACTTCGCGACGATGGACATCCCGATCCTGGCGGGGCGGGAGATCGAGCTCTCCGACGACGCCGAGGCCGAGCCGGTGGCGATCGTGAGCCGCGAGTTCGCGCGCCGGATGTTCGGCGACGAGGATCCGATCGGCCGCCGCGTGCGGTCGTGGCGGGACGAGAACGTGTACCGGCGGATCGTGGGCATCGCCGACGACGTTCGCATGTTCGGCGCCGGCGACGAGCTCCGGCCCACCTTCTACGTCCCGTACGCGCAGGCCCCCTGGAGTGCGATGGTGATCGTCGTCCGGACCGCCCGGGACCCGGCCGCCGTCGCCTCGGTCGCGCGCGCTGCCGTCCGGGAGCTCGATCCGACGCTCGCGGTGGACGACCTCCAGACCATGCGGTCGGTGTGGGAAACGTCGATCGCGCCACGGCGCTTCGGCGCCGTGCTGCTCGCCGCGTTCGCGGGCCTCGCCCTCGTACTCGCCCTCGTCGGGATCTTCGGGCTCCTCAACTACGGGGTGTCCCAGCGCCGGCGCGAGATCGGCATCCGGATCGCGTTCGGCGCGGCGCGTCGCGACGTCGAGCGCATGGTGCTGGCCGAGGCCGGTGGCGTGCTGGCCGCCGGGCTCGCCGCGGGCCTCGTGGGGGCGTACCTGCTCATGCGTCTCGCCGCGTCCCTGCTGTACGGCGTGAGCGCCGCCGATCCGATGACGTTCGCGGCCGTGGGTGTGCTGCTCGCCGGCACGGCGCTCGTCGCGAGCTGGATCCCCGCCAAGCGCGCGGCGGGCGTGGACCCGGCGGCGTCGCTCAGGGAGTGAGCCGCCCTCCTGTAGCTTCCCTGCTGTTGCTCCTCAACCTCTCTCTGCCGCCTCATCACCGCGACCTCGCGCCTGCCGTGGCTAGGAGGCCGAGCATAGATGGGTCCTGTTTGCGCCAGGGTCAGCCGCGGGCCGGATACGCGTTCAGGGCGGCCGCGGCGCGGACGAGGGACGTGAAGGCCCCCTCGTCGATCTCGTCTCCCTCGTGGAGGTCGATGGCGCGCCTCGTGTTGCCTTCGAGGCTGGCGTTGAACAGGCCTGCCGGATCCTCTAGAGACGCTCCCTGGGCGAAGGTGATCTTCACCTTGTCCTTGTAGGTCTCGCCGGTGCAGATCAGCCCGTCGTGGGACCACACCGGGACCCCCATCGGGCTCGACGGCTTCCTCCATTTCACCTCCTCGACCACTTCGGGGTCGGCCTGCTTGATGAGGCGGCGAATCCGGGAGAGCATGTCGCCCCGCCAGTCGGCCAGCTTCCTGATTCTCTCGTCGATCAGCTTCTCTGCGGTCTCCATCGTGTCACCTTCCTGCCGGCGCTACGGGGCCCGGCCTGTCGTCAGAACAACTCGTCTCCGGGCAGCTCCGATGCCTGCCGGATCCAGCTCGTTACGATCTCCTCGTCGAGCTGGTCGCCCTCGTGGATGTGGAAGTAGCGCACGTCCTCGTGCTTCGACTCGACGGGAGGGAGTGGACGCAGCGACGCGCCGTTCAGGAACGTCACCTTGACGTACTTCGCGAAGCAGTGGTAGCTGAGGAGCCAGCCCTGGCCTTCGACTCCGTAGAAGGGTGAGTTCCACCGCACGGCCTTGCGGACGTCGGGGATCGTGCGCTCGATGAGCGCGTCGAGGCGGCACCCGACGTGGCGCTTCCAGCCCGGCATGGCCGCGATGTATTCCTGCACGGGCGCGTCGCCGTCTCCCTTCGCGATCCGAGGGTTGCCGCCCGAGAGGAGGGTCGGCTTCTCGGTGGCCTCCCTGGTGGCCTTCTTCCTGGCCTTCCGAGGTGCCTTGTCGGCCATTGCGTCACTCGTGGACTGCGGAGCTTCCTCCCATCCCACGCCGCATGCGCACCCTCTTCATCTCGTGAGCCGCGGGCGGCAGGGAACCGCGACCCGGGCGTGGAACACCCGATGATCTCCTGACGGATACTGGACGGGACCTTCGTTCCGCCACTCCGCCGGAGGTATAGTGTGGCCTGCCGCGGCCGCGGATCACCTGGGACAACGTCCAGCAGCTTCCCGACGACGGCAATCGCTACGAGGCGATCGACGGGACGCTGTACGTGACGCCCGCGCGCGACCGGGACCTCAAGCGCCGGCTGTACGAGCCCCGAACCGGCCTTGCATGCTTACCCCGTAAGTACGAGCTTGGGAGTATGGAGATTCCACCGGAGGTTCGAGAGCGCTTTCGTGAGTACGGCGCGATCGGCGGACGGCGGCGCGCGAAGCGTCTGACGCCGGAGCGACGCCGGGCGATCGCCCGCCGGGCGGCCACCGCGCGCTGGATTCGCCGCCGGTTCGGTGTGGCGAGCTTCGAACAAGCAGGCCTTCCCGGCGGTGACCTGGTCGACTCCGGGCTCGCCGATCTCGCCGAGGCGCGCGCGACACCGGCCGGTCTCGCCGTTTCCCTGGCGGCCCCGCGCCTGAAACGCGAGGGGGTGCCGATCGGTGACGTGCTCGAGGACCCGGAGCGCCGGCTGTTCGAGTCGCTCCTCGGGACCGAGGGCGACCTCGCACACGCGAGGTACAACGCGTACCTGCGGCAGCTCGTGTCCTTCGCCGATGCCTGTCGGCACGCTCGCATCGACCGGAATGCCCGTGCGCCGTGAGCTCACGCGGGACTCCGTGCGGGAGCTCATGCAGGAGCTCGCCCGCACCGCGCCGGCCGGGGAGTCGTTTCGCGTCTACATCGTGGGCGGCGGCACGGCGGGT
>Ga0315553_10000175_pt1 | contig 56568 bp, 60 predicted proteins | sample SalMarSW160140MG_FD_203099 | JGI IMG/M metagenome (GOLD analysis project Ga0315553, IMG submission 203099) | Salt marsh sediment microbial communities from the Plum Island Ecosystem LTER, Massachusetts, United States - Salt Marsh Sediment SW1601-40 ...
ATAAATCAGTCAGTGAATCCTACTTAGGAAGCAAAATTTTGCGCTTTAAATTAAAAATTATCCTATAAATCCCTATTAGATCAACATTCATTTTTATTATAAAGGGATAAATTAAATATTGGTCTCTTTATCTCATATATATTGCATCCATCTTCATATTGTAAGAATTATTTGTATAAAATTATAGAATATTATTAATGTAAAATTGATAAATCATGAATTATGAATCAAACCAATATTCAGAAGGTTTTAGTATCTGTTCTCTAATCATAGCTGGTATGTTTCTTTGGTGGGGATTTAATACTCTCCTTGAAAATGTTTTTAACTGGTGGTGGTGGTTTGGATTTTTATGGATTGCGATTGGATTATCAATAATATCGAGCCAAATTTATAAGCTTACAAGCAGAAGTAAGTTAAGAAATGTTGTTAAGCTCGAATTTGAAGAAAATCCTACGGCTTCGATTGAACAAATCGCCACTAATACAGGGATAACAACTAAAGATGCTCGAGCAATAGTATTAGATCTCAAGGCAAGAGGTGAATTGAGAGGCAAATTCTCTACTAAAACTGGCGAGGCAAAGCATGTAGAAATTACACCTTCTAATCAACCACCATCTCAAGAGAAAGGGATTTATTGTTCTAACTGCGGAACTTCAGTAAAACGTGAAGGAACCGCAGTATATTGTGCTTATTGCGGAGCAAAATTGTAATTAACTTATAAAATTAAACATTTTATTTTTTTTAATTTTATTTTTTTTCCCCGATGTTTTAAAATGGCGTGAAATCCTATTCTATGGCGATCAAACTTTTTTTGAAATATGAAGACTAAATAATGCCAAGAATAATACCAGAAAAATGGATTTGAAATATAATAAAAAAAAATAATTAGATTATTATAGGCTTTTTTGTTTTTCTTCGTGCATTTCTGTTAATTTCCTTCGATTTTCCTTGAGTTTATCACCTTTAATTGGATAGAAGTACATCCCTATCAATGAAAGTCCAAGGACGATCGCTGGATAAACGCCTATCAGTATCTGAAGTCCTAATATCGTATCTACGTTCGGATTTGGATTATAGTTTTGCCAATCTGTTGTACTGAAGACTATCCCTATTAAGATGAAATTAATAATATACGATAATCTAATAAGGAAATTAAGGACAGCATAGTAAATACCTGATCGCCTTGTGCCATGCATAACCTCATCTTCATCAATAATTTCTGCGATACACTGATCGTAGAAGTACAATCCTCCGCCTAAACCAATTCCGTTGAAGATTTGCACAATAAAAACCATTTCAATGTTTATCGCGAAAGCAAAAAATAGTATAGGAATTATCCATGCTGCAATCCCTATCAATCCCGCCATACGAGCCCCTTTTTTAACACGAATTTTTTCCCATAAAGGAGTGGAAACGGCAGCTGCAATGAACTGTAGAGCTAGAACAAGACCAATTAATTCCGAATCTGTAACTCCAAGAACATGGATCATAAAAAGTGGTGCCAAAGTTGGTAAAATATTTATAGCAATCCATGTTCCTAAAGCAGGTATTAAAAACCATAGGAAAGACTTATTCTTAAATGTAGTTTTCAGCGTTTTTACAAAAGACATTGCGGTTTCAGCGTCTTTTGAGATATGTTTAGGTTCTTTTACACCCCATTTCAAAATTATGGAATATGTGATAATAATTACAACTGCAGCAATAATTCCTGTTAACTGATATTCCCCTAATGCTTTACTTATAGTTGCTGGTGTTTGTGGATTACCCCCTAAGAAATCTTCTATAATTAATGTGGGAAGGATAAACGCAAAAATCAGTGCAACCATCACAAAACTTATCCTAACTTTTCCTGTTGAACTACGAGCTTCCATAGATACAAACATTTCAGAAAAAATAGCATTATAATTTAGATTAAACGCTGTATAAACAGTATCAAAGATAAAAAGAATTAGAAAGAAGTATACGAAGTTTATTACATCCGAATTAAGAGCCATAGGTGGTGTAAAAAGTAAAATCATTACTATGGCTAATGGAATAGTGGCGCCTAACATCCAAGGAATTCTTCTCCCCCATCTAGTTTTAGTACGGTCAGAAAGATATCCTATAAAAGGATCGTTTATGGCATTCCAAAAACTCCATAAAATAAAACCAGCAGTAATCCAAAGAACAGGCAATCCTACAATTGCAAAATAGAATGTAAAAATAAGGAATGAGAATATTTGTAATGCGGTATTATCTCCAACTTCACCACATGCAAAGGCAATTCGCTTTCCAAGAGGAACCTTCTCAGATTTTCTTTCATTCATTCATTCATCAACCATTTTTTTATAAAAATAATTTAATAGAGTTAATTGAATTTAAATTTTAATTAATATAAGTCTTTAGCTAAAACTTTTATTTAATATTAAATCTTGGTTTAGTAGGAAATAACCTACAACTTCCTATAAATATTTTGAGGTAAATAAAATGGAAAAAATGTTAGCAGCAGTATTTCACAAAGGTGATAAAATAAGTGGCGATATTAAATTAGAAGAAGTTGACCTACCTTACATTACAAAAAACAATCAAGTATTAATAGAAATAAAAGCTTGTGGGATTTGCGGTACCGATTTAAAAATAATAGAGGGAGGACATCCTGCTAATGACGATACAATTTTAGGACATGAATTTGCAGGAATAGTCAGAGAAGTTGGAGAGAGCGTTCAAGATTTAGAAATTGGTGATAAAGTCGTTGCTGATCCGAATGAAAAATGCGGGTATTGCATCAATTGTAGGAGGGGTCTGTCAAATTTATGTGAATATATGGCTCAAGGAACAACATTTGGTATCTTTCAAAACGGTGGGTTTGCGAAATATTGTGTTTTACCAAGAAAAGCACTATTCAAACTTCCCGATTCTATTGATATGATAGCAGCAAGTTTAGTTGAACCCCTATCATGTGCGGTTCATTGTCATAATATTGCGGATGTCAAGGAATCAGATAATGTTGCTATAATTGGAGCAGGCCCTATGGGTTTAATTATCGAATCGGTTATAAGGAAACATCCAATAAAAAAATTAATTTGTATAGAAATAGATCAATGGCGTGGCCAGAAAGCATTAGAACTTGGTGCTGATCATTGGATTAATCCTAAAACGCAGGATGTAAAACAAGAAATTCAAAATATAACCGGTGGTGAAGGAGCAGATGTGATTATTGATGCCGTGGGGATTGCAGATACTTTTGAAATGGCTACTAAAATATGGGCTCCTGGTGCTCGATTGATTTGTTTTGGGCAAGACTACAGAGCTGAGGCAAAAATTAAACCAAATGACATCGTAAGATATCAGAGGAAAATTATGGGATCTTATATTGGTTATGCTGAAGATTTTTTAGACGCGATCGAGCTAATTTCAAACAAGGTAATAGATGTTGAAAAATTAATAACGACAATGATACCTTTAGAAAAATTAATTTCAACTGGGTTTAAACTAATGAAAGAAAGAAAGTGCGTAAAAATCATTACAACACCTTAATCGTATCATAAATTTTTAATTGAATAATAATTATTTAACTCAAAGATAGAAAATTATCATCTTATTTGCAATAATAATTATGTCTTTCGATATTTCCGCACTTAAAGTACTCTTTAAAAAAGTATTTCCCGCTAAGAAGTCCATTTACACTGTTGACACAAACGACGATGGAAAAGCAGACTCTCTTCTTATTAAAGCAATGAATGTGATCATGCCGATCCAAGTTCCTAAAGAAATTGAACTCGGTGGATTCAGCACGAAAAATTTCGATATTAATCATTTTGAACTTTCTGATTATGGAAAAATATATCTCGATGAGTTTCCGATAAATGTGTCAAAGAACGAGGTTGATGTCAAGAAACTGAAAGACCATTTCAGATTTTATCTAAAGGATAAAGGATTTACTGTTGATGATTTATTGAGTGGAAAGCTAGCTGGAAGAATTATAGCTTTAGGAGATGCTATAAACATTTTAATTAAAATTGATGAAGAAGGTTTAGAAAAATTTTCAGAAGGAAAGCACACTTTCAAGTTTAAATCGGAAGTTATCCCTACTCTCGAATTTAGCTTCGAATTAGGACCAGAAAACTTAAATCAGAAATTTGATCCAAAAGAATTGTAACACCCTCTCTTTCTAACCTTATTTAATTTTCTTTACTGCTTTTTTCCTATTATAGTAAATTATTATAGGAGTTTTTATGCTTTGTTTCTAACTATTTTGCGGGTGTAGTAACTATGGCTATTTTACAGGAAAACTTTAATACTCAAATTGGCGAACTCAACGAATATTCTAACGTTAAAATTGATTGTCCCATATGCAAATCAAGTAAAGTTATGAAATTCCCTAAATCGGTGATTAACAAAGCTCGGCACTTAACCACAATTTCTTTGCCAAAAGGATTGATTTGCGAACATCACTTTCAAGCTTTTCTTGATAAAAACTTTGCTGTTCGCGGATATCAAAAAGTGGATTTTGAATTTGAAAACAAGGAAGATCAAAAGGAACAAACAGAAATACAACTATTTAGTGGAAGTGAGAACGAGTTGTTTGATAACTTAATTGTGGAAGGCAATTACGTTGGATATCGACCTAATGTGAAGGATAATAAGGATTTAAGGCAAAAATCGAAGGAAAGTAAGAAACATGAGAGCAAAAGAAGTCTAAAAGAAATATATGATGAGTTTTGGGAATTCATTGACGATAATAATTCTGAATTTAAGGATTTTATAAGTAAAGATAAAAGAAGACAAGAACTCAAATTAAGGGGTTAAAAAAGTAATAGCAAAATGCCAAGGGAGGGATTTTCATACCGTTGCACTTCGCAAAGGGTATTTTGAACCCTCGATACCTAGATCTTCAGTCTAGTGCGTTCCCGGGTTTCGCAGAACTCTGATATAGAGCCTCTACTACGCCACCTTGGCAGATTGAAGCTACTCCTAACTCGAAATTAAAAAAACTCTTTTAATCCTAATTAAGATAGAAATCAAAGTATAGAATGTCATAAAAATCTTTTTAGTTTTTGATCACGCTATGTAGTAAATTCTATTTTTTTCGCAACCTCAAGTTCATTATCATATACAGGATATATTATGACCTATAACCTTTTTTTTGAGGGTTAATTTTCTCTATTTAATTTAACATGAATAATCCTCTTGTCAAAAAAGAATAAACTATAATTTACACATGATAGAATTACCTGAAGCAATTGTAATATCTGAACAGATCAATGAGACTCTAATAGGAAAAACTATAAAATCAGCCATTAGAGGGCAAACACCCCATAAATTTGCGTTTATTGGTAACCATTCAGATGAGGAAGTTTCACAAATACTTAAAGGAAAGAAAATAACGAAAAGCTGGTCAAATGGAAATATAATCCTCGTCCAACTGGATTCAGATTATTTACTGAGCCTTGGATGTGGAGGAGAAAGAATTAATTATCATATGCAAGCTAAATCAATTCCCAAAAAACATCAACTACTATTAGAATTCAATGATCACACATATCTGACAGTAACGGTATCTGGATGGGGAGAAGTAAGATTAATTGAGGTAAAGAATATTGAAAACCATCCTCATATTCAATTAAACAAAATTGATCCGCTTTCAGAAGAATTTACTTTCAAGGCTTTTGAAGAATTAATACAGAAAATACCAGAAAAAAAGAAATGCAGTGCTAAGAAATTTTGCATTACAGACCCCGGATTAAGGGGAATTGGGAATGGAGTAATTCAGGATATTTTCTTTCTATCAGAAATTCATCCCAAAAGAGAGATGAAATCATTGATAAAAGAACAACAAAAACTCCTATACCAAACAATTCGAAATGAACTACATAAAATGGTAAGACTTGGGGGAAGAGATTCTGAGAAGGATATCTTTGATAACTATGGTAAATACAAGAGAATCATGCATAGCAAGTCAGTTGATACTCCATGCCCTACATGTGGGATTCTAATCAAAAAACAACAATATCTTGGAGGTACTATATACTTCTGTCCTTCCTGTCAGAAGATTGATAGATGAGCTGAGAAAATCCTTTAAAAAAAAGAGAAATGACATTGAACTCGAAAATTTTTTTGTTTTTTTATAAAATTATCGCAACTAAAATATCTATAAACTCGGTTGCTATACTTGGGATATTTATCAGATAACCCGATTTTCGAACCTTTTCTTCTATGATTTCTTTTGGTGTTTTAATTTTTTTCCAGAAAAGGTTCAATATCTTTTCAATTTCGTACACATCACTTCTTTTCTTTACTCATATATATATAATTATTTTTTGAAGGATTTGAACCTCAAATACCACTAAAAAAAGATAGATTTCCTAGAGTAATAGAATTAATATTTAAAAATTTACTAAGTTTTAACAATTATGTTTAAAATATATTAAATGAGATTTGAATCGTGCTTTAGAAAAAATGTTTAGGAGATTAAAATTATGAAAAAAATTAAAATTAGAAAAAGGATGAAAACGGATGAATGGAATGAGAGGGAAATGAATCGTGAAGAAAAGAAAACAAAAGAAGAGGACAATGATTGGAATGAAAAAGAAGAGGAAGATGAGGAAGAGGAGGAAAATGGCGAAAATGAAAACGATTTCCACGAAGAAAATTATGATACATAATCTCTTAACAATAAAAACTTCAAAGCATAAATTTCTAAATTTCTTCTCTATTTTATCTCTATAGAATAATATTACAACTATACATAATTAGATTGAGTTATATGATTTTTCAAACTGAAAATTTTTCCATTTGATTACACGCTTGCCGTCCCTATGTTTTTGATATGGGGAATGACCTTTATACTGGTAATTTTATTAATAGACACAGAAATGTTGACCAACAAATTAAACCTACTAATTTTATTCATAACTCTTGTCTTTGGAGGAATTGTACTAGGAGGTGTCCCAAATGTTGTCATGCCTATCCAACAACTTCTCGGTGTTTTAGTAGGAGGAGGAACGATTCTATCTCTGATTGCTGTGATTATAATTTTAGGAGTTTTATTGGGGTCATCAATAGTTGCAGGTAGACTTTTATGCGGATTTGCGTGCCCATTAGGCGCATTACAGGAATTGATCTCTAAAATTAACTTTAAATCTAATTTGAAAGTACAAGAAAAGGTGAAATACCGTATTGATGTCTCGTCGAAAATTCCTTCTATTATACGACGGATTTTTTGGGGGTAATAGTAGTTTTAGCGGTTTTTGGTATAATGCTACTTAATGTATTTAATCCTCTTTCAGGTTTTTCTTTTTATAAGACGATCTATACTTTCACGTTCGTAGTTCCGTTTATCGGATTAGTTATTATAAGCATTGCCAGTGTTTTTCTTTATCGGCCATGGTGTCGATTTTTATGTCCATTTGGTGCATTGTCCGCCCTAACTAGTCGATTAACCAGAAATAAATTGGAAAGAACCGAAGATTGTACTGAGTGTGGCTTATGCGAAAAAATCTGTCCAACTCAAGAAGCAGCAGCAAATAGTAAAAAAACAGAATGCTATTACTGCAATCGTTGCGTAGATATTTGCCCTGTAAATGCTATTAAACTCACAATGGACTTATAGTGCTGAACAAACTGATTCAAATCTGTTTTTCTATTTTTCTATCCTACTAACTAACACAAATGCTCCAAAATTTTGAATTAACTTCTTTTATTAAGAATTTCTGTTCTTTTTTCTTTAGGTAATTTTTCACTGGCATATCTAAGGATTAGCCTAGATAGATTTTTTGTGTTCATTAATAAATAATCAATAATAGCTTCAGGTTTATATTTTGAGCATGTTTTTAATAGCCATCCTATTCCCTTTTCGATATAGTTTGCTTTAGAATACTCTAACATTTTTTCTACTAGTTTAAAAACATAATCCTCATCAAAATCTTTTCTCATCATAATTATTTTAAGTAATATCACCATAGAAGCTCTTTTTATCCATAAATTATCTGAATTTGACCAATCATTTATAGTGTTTTTTGCTAAGGTTTCATTACCCTTTTTTCCTAAAAACGGGCCTAAAAGTCTTACGCAAGTTGAATCGCAGTGACTCCATGTGTGGCAATGTTCTGCGTATTCTTTTCTAATTAAATCAACAGTTTCTTCATTGAAATATTTCTTGAATCGAATTAGGAATAAAAATCCGGCAAACTTTTGTTCTTCAACATTTGTTCTTGTTAGCTTCCTAAACACTTCAACAGCGTCATCATAACTGCAGTCAAATTTTTCGTGAACTGACCTTACGATCTTTTCTATTTCGGGCATTCGAATGCCATATATGATATAATCAGAAATATCTGGATTTAATATCTTATACATTCTATCTATTTGATCTTCAGATAGCTGAGGTGTGTTTTCTAATAGTAATCTTGATATTTCCTTCACAATCGAATCTATCATATAAATTTATCAATTCCTATTCTCTCATTCATTTCTTTGCTTTTTTTTAAATAGGGTTCTACAAATTCTATTACTTTAGAATTAAAGTTCTTAAGTGTAGCTAACTCTCCTCTTTTATAAACAATAATAATAGATTCTTCCAGATTATTTAGATTTAAACCAGCCCATTTCATGGCATTGTTTGATTTTCCAGTTTTAACAGCATCCAAATATTCTTTGTTCAATAACAACTCAGAAATTTTGTAATTCCACTTTCGGTAATCGTCCGGTATCCATCTCTTTTCTCTTATAGGTAATTCATACTCCTCGCAATAACTTAACAATTTTGGTTGCAATTTTTTTACATAATCAGCAGGCGGGTAGACTTGTCCTTTATATAAATTTAGTAAAGATTTTACGATATGTTTATATTTACTGTTCTTTAATTTTTTAATAAAAAATTCTGCTTGTTGATCGCGTATTGTCAAACCTGGCGAAAAAAGAATAAAATCAGCTCCCGCTTTTTTAGTTTGTTTAATCACATCGGCCAAATTTTCGTCGTTATCTTCTAAAAAGGGGATTATTGGCATGAAATACGTTCCAACTTGTACATTGGGTGCTTTCTGTTTAATCAGTTTTAGAGCTTCGAGTCGTTCCTTCGGTGAAGAAGAATGAGGTTCTAAAAATTGTGCTAATTCCTCATTTATAGTAGTGATAGAAAAACCAACAGTACACCAGGTATCATTTGCAATTCTATTTAATATATCTATGTCTCTAGTTATCAAATTTGATTTTGTAGCGATATTAACTGGATATTTATGTTTTTCGATTACTTTTAGAATTTTTAGAGTATTTTCGACTTCTAATTCAATTGGTTGGTATGCATCGCAAACTCCGCCTGGACCTATTACATCTGGAAGTAGCGTTCGGGATCTCTTAATTCTTTGGTCAAGATTTTTATCTATATTAGATTTGACAATTACTTCCGTTTCAAAATCCTGACTTAAATAGTACCTTTCGCTTCTAGCATCGCAGTATATACAAGTATGAGCACATCCAGAGTAAGGATTTATAGTGTATCTGCACCAAAACCAAGAATCGGGGTATTTTAACCTGTTTAAGGTCGTTTTAAATTCCTTATAAAAAATTTTAAAGTTCTTCGTCATAGTATAGTATTATTCTCAATAACGCTCAATAATACAAGAAAAAATATAAGATTAGTTATTCAATATGCCTTTTATTTGAAAGAAGATGAGAAAAAACGCCCGTAATTGTTATTACGAGCAAGTGATTAAAATATGGAAATGGAAATATGGAAAAAAGAGCGCTTTTTCTAAAAAAAGATAAGATAATTCGCATTTATAAATACTAGCCCAATTATAATACTCTTAAACTTCTGTTATGATTTTTTATTAAAAAACCGAGACATTTTTAATAAATATGAGAAAAAAAAGGAAATAGATTATACAGTCATTTGAGTTGAGACTTTGTGAGATTTTTTTTATTAAAGTTAGTGATATTATACAAATCAATATGAAAAGGAAAATTCGTGAAATCATCGTTTCACGAAATTTATTTAAAATCTTTAATTTTCATGTATATGCACATTTAATTATGGACTTACCATTAAAGGAAGGAGAGGAGAAAAAGAAAGAGGAATAAAAAAAATGATAAAAAAAATTAGAATACAAGATATCGAGATTAACATTGATTCACAAATGACAGCTGTTGTTTACTATATAAAAAGATTTCTGGCCGCGAATGCAAACCCAAATGCAGAATCTTTAGGGGATGAATTTTTGCATCAATACAAAAAATTACTTCAAGAGCACGAGAATGAAGATATTTATGATCTCCTTCGGTACTACAGGCTGATCATGGAGTTTAAGCCAGCATTATCAACGATTTTGAAACCAGGTAAGGAATTTGACATGTGTTGCGATGCAGTTATACCATCATTCAATGTTCCTTTAGATAGAATTCGAAACCAAGTTAAAGAAAACAAACTTCCTCCAAAAAAAAAAGGACCAGTAATACCTGGGAGTAATAAATCCATGGGTTTAATTTACCACTGTACGGCATGTAACCAAAATTTTAAGATTTCACCAGAAATAAAAGAACAACTGCTAAATGATGACTCTGATAATGAAAAAAAAGAATTACCAAAGCACTGTGATAAAGAGATGGTAATTAAGATAGTAAGAATTCAAGAAGAATTACCGAACGAAGAAATTAAGAGTAAAGAAGTTGAACCTGAAATTAAAATCTTATCCGCCGAATTACTAATGGGTCATATAGATTCTAAAGAGGCAAATGCTGAATATTTGGATGTAACGAGCGTGGGAATTGATATTGGTTCTTCCACCTCTCATCTTGTTTTCTCAAAATTAACTTTAAAAAGGGAAACCAGTTTTTTTAACATGTCAAATCGATTTGTTCTCGCCAATCGAGACATCATATATGAAAGTAATATTATTTTTACTCCCTTAATTGATCGTTATACCATAGATATTGAGGAGATCATAAAATTTTGCGAAGAGGAGTACAAGAAAGCAGGGATTACAACCGAGATGGTAGATACGGGTGCAGTTATAGTTACCGGGGAGACTGCTAAAAAACAAAACGCTGCGGAGATAATTAACCGATTATCTTCTGAGGGTGGAAAATTCGTCAGCGCAGTAGCAGGTCCAAATTTTGAGTCACTTCTTGGAGCCATGGGAAGTGGAATCGTTGAACAATCACGCAAGAATCAGCAAACTATATTAAATGTTGATGTTGGGGGAGGTACCAGTAATATTGCGATAACTTCGAAGGGAAATGTACATAGCACTTCTTGCATCAACATAGGAGGGAGATTATTAGGAATTGACGAAGAATTTAAAATTTGGAGGATAGATGAACCCAGTGCATTCCTCATGAAAGAGTTGAACATGAAATATAAACTAGGAGATATCATCCTTGAGAATGATGTTAAGACCATCTCTCGGGAATACGCTAAAGCCTTACTCGAAGTGATGCGAGGTCCAGCAACAAGTAAAATTGCCAAAGAACTGATGATGACCGATGACTTGGATTTTTCCATCCCAATCGACGAGTTTTCCTTCTCCGGTGGAGTTGCAGAGATGATTTATGATAGAGATATTTCACACGAAGAATTCAATGACATTGGAAAATATCTGGCTGAGGAGATTAATCTTCTCGTAGAAGAACTAGGTTTATCAATAACTGAACCAGAAAACAAGATTAGGGCAACTGTAATTGGTGCCGGGGCATTTTCTCTTTCGATATCAGGATCAACATGCTATGTTGACGAAGATGTTGTCCTTCCACTCAATAATATTCCAATTTTGCCTGTAAATGTAAAAAGAAGAGAGTTTAGTCTTGAAAATATTAAGAATGAGATTAATCGAGCTTTCAAAAATTATGACATGAAAGAAAGTGAAGATATCGTTGCTCTCTACTTTAAAGAATTTATCGATCACACTGATAACTTATTATCAACACTTGCTAAAGCAATCGAGAGTTCACTCTCACATTCCGTTGCTCTGAAAAAGCCCATCATCTTGATCTTTAGCATGGATATTGCTAAAGTTTTGGGAATCACAATCCGTCGTGGAACATCAATCCAGAATAATCTTGTCTGTCTGGACGAATTGATCTTGGAAGCTGGTGATTTTATTGATATCGGTGCGCCTCTTTACTCAGGACAAGCATATCCAATTACTGTAAAGAGCTTGGTATTTAACAAGGACAAGAAAGATTCGTGAGCATAAAAATTAATCTCAACTATTTAAATTGTGAAATCAGTTCTATTTCTAAGAGTAGTTTTGAGAATTAGGGTTTCAATGCCCTTTGAAACCTTCATTTTTAATGATCTAACTTATATTTGAGCACATCTTGATTAATCAAACAAATCTTTTATAAATTGACCAATTTTATCTATAGCTTCTTTTGCTTCAGGAAGTTCATAAAGACCGTAATTTTGCCAGACATGGGGCATATCATCCCATTCTTGTAGGATGGCATTAACACCGGCAGCTTTCGCGAATTCCACTAATCGAGTAGAATGATCGTAGACCATCTCACTTCTGCTTACTTGCGCTAAAATTGAAGGGAAACCTGTAAAGTCAGCAAAGATAGGGCATACGAGAGGATTATTAGGATCTTCTCCGTTTAGATATGCGGGAATCCACCAAAAAACGCCCACATCTGCCATAACACAATCGGTAGGAGCATTCTCTAGAATTGTTTTACTGTTTGTCGTATAATCTATACCGGGAGAGAGAACTATAGCACCTCTAGGCATGGTAATACCTTCCTCTTTAATTTTAATAAGAGTTGCAAGAGTCATGTTTCCGCCCGCAGAAGCTCCACCGATAATGATATTTTCAGGTCTATATCCATATGAGAGAAGCCATTTATAAGATGTAAAGCAATCGTTTGGACCCTCAGGGAATGGATGTTCAGGAGCAAGAGCGTAATCCACGCTCAATACTTTTACATGCGCGGCTTTTCCAATCTCAACTGTATAAGGTCGGCTGGACATTGGAGATCCTAACACATGTCCTCCTCCGTGGAAAAACAATAAGATTTTATTTTCGTCAACACCCTCAGAGATTTGCCACTCTGCAGGCACTCCCCCAGTATCAACAGATTCAATTTTTACATCTGGAGACAAAGGATGCTGTTTTTGTAGAATTTTCCCTTTATATTCCATTGCACCACGAAAAATCTTTGCTAGCTGCTTCATTTGGTCTCGATTTATAAGATCGTAAAGATCCTCTGTTTTACCTTCTCCAGTTTCGAGTATCTCGTAGAATCGTTTATTTCCGTCCGCAATTATAGGGAGTATTTTTATAATGTCGACTCCTTCCTTTTCCGCAATCTCGAGTGCTCCTTTCGTAATTATTTTTTGACTCCTTTGTTGGAGTTTCTTTACATCTGGCCTTAATAATCGTTTGTTCAATATCGGCATAAAAATAATAAAATAGCTTTTCTATATAACTTTATCATAAACCTCAAATTTTCTTTTAGAGTTGTTTATTGATCTAATTTATAGTTCGAAGGAAGTTGAAAGTATTAAAGAAATAAAATTTAAATCATAAATATTTTTGAATTACTCCATATATTCGTAATAATTCCATTTTTTTATTGGATATACGACGCCCAAACCGATGAGAATAATAACAGAAATATTATAAAAAATAAGCTAAATATTTTTAATTTCTATTAGAATAGATGCATTTATGGACGGAGTAAATCTATTTGGACTACCCGTAGATAATATGGAACGAGCTAAAAAATTTTTTAGTGAGATATTTGGTTGGAACTTTATGGTTACCGGTATGGATGGAAATCATCATTTTGCTACAACAGTTCCAACGGATGAAAATGGTTTTCCTACTGAACTAGGTGGAATAAACGGAGGATTAATTCAAAGGGATACTTATGATCAGCAAGTGACAAATATTTTTATCAAAGTAAAGTCAATTGATACTACGATTGATAAAGTAGAAAAAAATGGTGGCAAGCTAATTCATACTAAAGTTCCCATAGCAGATTTTGCTTATTTTGCTCAAATAAATGATTCTGAAGGAAATTTAATTAGTTTTTGGGAAGACATTATCTAGAATTCCTTTAAGAGATTCTTTACTTTATATTAAAATGAAAATGATGATCAAGCATGGTCTTTCAATTCTACTCGACTTTTTCTTCTCTATATGATGCTTTTACAATAATTTGGGAAGAGATCGACTCTAATGTACGAGTTCAACGCATATTTCTTAGTGATCCTGAAAAAAAATCTGAAATAAAAGCGCGTGATGCATTCAAAACGATTGACTCAGGCTCTTCTTCAATAATCAAAGCGCTTGGATATAAAATAATCCGGTTCTTAGAGGGTGAAAAAATTAACTTTGACTTAGAATATATTGATTTTGATCAATGTTTTCAAATTCAAAAAAAGGTGCTTTTAGCAGAATACGGTATTCCAAGAGGTTGGGTTAGTACATATAAACGAATTGCTAATAAAATCGGTATACCGAAGGGTGCGAGAGTAGTAGGAAATGCCTTAGCAAGGAATCCATTTCCTATCGTCATTCCATGTCATAGGGCAATAAAATCAAATGGTGAACTCGGGGGATTTCAGGGAGGTTTTGAGATGAAACGAACATTGTTAGAAATGGAAGGAATAGAGTTTTCATTTAAAGGGAAAGTTATCACGAAAAAAATTTACTATTAATCTTAATTATTATTTTTTGACATTGGGAAACAATAAAATGCGCCCTCCGGGATTTGAACCCGGGTCGCAGGGTTGGAAACCCTATATTCTAACCCCTATACCAAGAGCGTAAGATAAAAATTTTAAAAAATTTACTTATTTCTCTTTATACTTTTGATAACTCCAATACAAGAATAAAATGACAGCAACTCCGATCAAAAAGACAGAATAACTCGTATAATATCTGAAATATCTCGTTTTTACATCTCCATTCATAATAGAATACTCTTCTCCATAGTATATTAAAAAAACACCACGCAGAAACGGTGGAGATATTTGTATCTTTTCTGTGATTTCAGTAATATTCACGGCTTCCCAGTAAGTTATATAAGGCAATCCCAACCAGTAATTGCGTTCTTGATCTAAATCTAATAATTGAATAGTAATTTTACCTTCGAGAAGGCTTATGTTTATATATATTATCTGGTCAAAGGATCTTGAAGGATAGAAAAAATCATCAATAATATAATCTCCTTTAGAGAAATTTAGGTAACCGTATGTATTTATTTCCTCTTCTCTCGGAAAAGGCATAAACATTAAAAAAAACCCAGATGCAGTAAAAAGCGTGATAAAAAAGAGTAACCAGGAAAATTTCGGATTCACTATTAATCAACCCTTATATCTATTTTTGTAAACGCATAAATTGTAATTATAAATAATAACAATGGTAGTCCAAATGCAAGAATTAAATTAATAATCATTTCAGCAGTTATAATAATTGCATTTGAATAAAGAATATCGGAAAAGAACTCAAATACATTTAATAGGTAATATCTGTATGAAAGTAAATCCAGTTCAAACATTTCAAAAAAATAATAGAAATCAAGAAACATGTAGAGCATAGGTAAAATAAAAACTGGAGAGGTCTTTCTAATTAATGTAGAGCACAGAAAAGTCAATGAAACGAAAAAGAGTAAATCAAAGTAAGCTATAATGAAACCTGCAAGAAAAAAATCTACCGAAGCTAATTTTTCACATCTGAAAAAACTATAAATCGAAAATGAAATAAAACAAATCACTGTGAAAATGAAAATACTTAACATCAGATACAAGAATTTGATGATAAGTATCTTACTCCTAGATCCAAGTGTATATAAAATCATCGCTGATTTGTTAGAAAACTCTCCCGAAACGATGTCCGCGGTGATAAACACGGATATAAGAGTAAAAAACGGTGAGTATACAATGGTGTACGATACAAAATCGAACCAAAATATACTATTGATACCATTCTGACTTGAAGGAATCCAATCACCCCACGCTAACATTAGAAGCATCAATGGAATCAATGAAAAGAGAATACAGATCATAAAGCGAATTGAGAGAACCTCTCTTTTCAAATAAAACAAAAACAGCGGTTCTTCAGTAAAATTTAAACGATTGTGATTATAATCTTCTTTCATTATCTTATTTCCCTATAATTTTCTTATATAATTTATTTAATGCTCCGCTAATCGGCGTAAAATTATAATCTTCGTATTTCCAAGTTATTTTAGCGACTTTCCGTGGATTTTCGGTCTTAAAAATGATTTTTTCACTTAAGAGTGTCGGTGAACCAGAAATTAAATCTTTTTCCGCAGAAATTTCATCTTTAAGTGCATCGATTGATACATCTTTCTCATAACCGATTCGGGATATTTCAAATTCATTTAAACCATAGGATCGAGCAAGATCATATATTTTACCGGAAGCCACTATTTTTCCCTTGTCTATAAACGCTAAAGTATCCGCCAATTGTTCGATTTCGAGAATGATATGACTTGAAATGATAACTGTATTACCTTCCCTTCTTTTTTCGCGTATTTTTTTGATGAGTTCTTCCCTACCCATTGGATCAATGTTAGATAATGGTTCATCTAAAAATAAGATTAAAGGATTCCCAATGAATGCTTGAGCTATTCCTAGTCGTTGCTTCATACCACGAGAATATGTTTTAACATTCTTATCCCAATCTCTTTCTTCTAACCCACACCAATGTAAATACGACTCAACATCTCCATCTTTTGTTCTTGCTTTATTTCTGAGACTTAAAACTAATTCGAGGAAACTACGTCCCGTGATTCGGGAGTGAAATCCAATATTTTCGGGTAAATATCCTATTTTTCTCCGGATATCTCCCATGTTTTTCTTTATATCAGCACCTAATATAAAAGCAGTTCCACTTGATGGTTTTACCAACCTCAGAAGCATGAGCATAGTTGTTGTTTTTCCAGCTCCATTCGGTCCCAAAAGTGCGAAACAAGAGTTAGATATCTCTAAATTGATGTTATCAACAACTTTTTTTTTGAAATATTCTTTAGTTAAGCCTTGAATTTTAATAGTTGGCTCGGTAAACGATGACATGATCAATACTATATTTTGCTATTAGAGGATAAGTTCTCAGTCAATATAAGGATTAACAATCAAATGCATTTTTTAAAATACAATTTTAATTAATTAACCAGCTTCAATCGGGTTCTCAAACCTTCTGAAGGAAAAAGAAAAAAGAAAAAGAAATTGAGTTTTATTAAAATTTCGAAGGATTTTTTTCTGCCCACATTGGATATTTCGATTTGAAGTCGTCGTAATTCTTTTCAATTAATTCTTCAGTAATCATCTCGCGGCTATCTGCTAATCTTTATCTATCTTCGTCATTGTAATTAGTTGGAGTAATGATGATACATCATCTTTTTTTAGTTTTGACATTATTATCACCTCATGAAATAGAAGAACTGAGTCTTGGAGCGTTAACTGAGAAAAATATACGAGGAATTTACTTTGATAATTTTCCAATTGAAATCTGTTTTGGATTCCAGATTAGTGGGTTAATTTCCCACGAGTTTTTTAAAAACTATACTTTCACTATTAATTTTACTAAAATGCGATATTTCTTGAGGAATAAATGAAAAATTAGAGCTTTAAATAAATGCGATAAAAATACAGTATGCCACTAGATATCATCTGAGCCTTGAGGATCGTTTTAGTATGAAATAAATGCGCCCTCCGGGATTTGAACCCGGGTCGCAGGGTTGGAAACCCTATATTCTAACCCCTATACCAAGAGCGCAAGGTAAAAATTGAAGAAATTTTTAGAAAAAAAAATTTTAATATTTGTGATTATTATCGATTAAAAAAAAACTTTCTTATACTATTTGGTTATAATATATCATTAGAAAATTCATAATATCCGATAACTTTACTTAACGCTACCCAAGCGTCAAGAGAATAATGAGAAATTGACACAATTTTATTGCTTAAACTTAATATTTCGTCTGAAAAAAAACCTTTCTGAAAACAACCTACTATAGCTACATAATTTTTAGTAAGATTTTTATCAAATAATTCAGAATGATTTTTCACCAGTTCTCCTTTACTAGAAAGAAGTATAACTTCCTTCTTATCAATGGAATTAACTAATTCACTTAAATTATCTCCACATTCTGAAATTAATAGGATTTTGTCAATTTTTGTTTTATTTTCTATCAACAATTTTGCCATTAAGCCTTTAAATCTATTATAATTTCTAGCGATTTTTAAATCCGAGTTTATTTCAAATATTTTATTTTCGAATGTATGAAGGTATATTTTTAGATTACCACTTTTATTGGCGATTGATCCTAAAGCATTAAGAAGGCAAGCGTGAGTGATGTCAGGACGCCCTCTTTTTTCAACACCTTTTAGTCTAACCATAGCGGAATGGTGAATTGCGTTATCAAGGAGTTTAGAGGGATATGAATCCTTCTTTAAATTTTTTTGAATGGCAGGATGATTCCTAATATTTGATGGGATGAGTTCTAAGCCACATTCCACGAAAATTATTATTAAAGGCATTTTGTATTGAGATGATTCTAATTTTTATTTCGTTTATTACTTGATCTTAATAAAGTAGCGTGTTGTATGATTACAATCTAAACATGTTGATGATACATGAGAACCTTTACCCTTTGAATGAATTCTGGTTCTGTTATTAATACCTGGGTAGAGAAACCTCTTACATTTGTGACATATTCTTTTTTTCCATATTGAAGGAATTTGAATCTTTGCTCTTTGTGCGTATCGTCTTGCTAAATATACATATCTATTAGCTAATTCTCTATTTTGAGGGAATATCTCGTTTGCTTTCTGAAATAAATATTGCATCCTAATATCTGCTATTTGTTTGATGATACTCTTATTTCTCCTTCTATTTTTCACCATTGTAGCTACTTTACGTTATATTTAATTCCCTTTTCTAATATCGTTCAACGATATGATAATTGTTTTTCCCCTGATATCCAATAAGTAAGAATTTGTGGAATTTGATATTTGTTCAGCAATACTTCGGATATTTGCTTTTGTTGCGATTGATTTTAACATCTTAATTTTGATTATTTTGTATTTCTTGAGTAATTGCTGTACATGCATTATAAATTCTCCTGTAATTCCCTTCTTCCCTAATGTAGCGTGTGGCGGTGATATTAATACTTTTTTAAACTCGTTTTGATGACTCATTGCTCCGAAATACTACTATTACCATAAAATTTTTAATCTACTTAATCTTTTTAAATGTATCATATAATATTAAAATTCTTGGTGTAATAATTATTAGCATCTATATCGTTGAACCAGAGAAACTCATTAAAACTTTAGCAGAAAAATTAAGAGAGTTTCCCGAAATCAAGCCACCCGAGGGAAGCGAATTTTGGAAGACTGCTTTTTTTAAGGAATTAGCTCCTATCGATCACGAGAATTTCTGGTATATTAGGTGTGCGTCACTTTTGAGAAAGATAAAGAAGTTTGGTCCAGTTGGGGTAAACAAACTCAGAAAACACTACGGAGGAAAAAACAAAAAAGGTCCAGGTCGACACCATAGTGCTAAAGGGAGTGGAAAGATCATAAGGGTAGCATTGCAGCAGTTAGAGGATGCTAATCTAATAATGAAGCAAGAAAGGGATGGTAGAATAACTTCACCAGAAGGAACTAGCCTTCTAGAAAGAACTGCCTATGGAATTTTAAGAAAATAATTTAAATAAATAAAAAATTTTTGGAATTTAACTTTGAGCGAAGAGGAAGAATTAGAAGCTATTAGGAAAAGGAAATTAGAGCAATTTAAACAGCAAGCAGTTCAACGACAATTAGCAGAACAACAACAACAACAGTATAACGACCAAAAATACCAGGTAATGCGACAAATATTAAGTCAAGAAGGACGTCAACGATTAGAAAACATAAGAATAGTCAAACCACAATTTGCTGAGCAGATTGAATTGCAATTAATCCAATTATTCCAATCTGGAAAATTACGTGGAGCTACACCGTTACCTGATAAAGAGTTCAAAAAAATTTTAGAAAAAATTACAGCAGGTAGCAAAAAAGAATTTAATATAAAAAAGTAAACTACGAGAATAAGAAAATGGCACGCAATAAAAATTTTCCCTCAAAATTACGAAGAGCTAAGAGTATGAAACAAAGTCGTTCAGTTCCAAACTGGGTTGTCCGGAGAACCGGGGGAAAAGTTAGATCAAGCCCACATTCTAGAAGAGAATGGCGAAATACTAGATTAAAGAGAGATTAAGCATGGCAAAAAAAAAAGCAAAAGAAATCAGTCTAGACGATTTAGAAGACGAATTAGCTGATACTGAAGAAGAAATTGAAGAGGAAATTGAAGAAATCGATGAATTCAGTTTAGATGAGATATCTGAAGAAGAGGAAGTTAGCGAAATTTTTGAAGAGGAACTTGAGGAATTAGAAGAAATAGAAGAAGAAAAACCCCCTGAAGAAGAAATTATAGACGAACGAATATATGTAATACCATTAGCTAAAGCACGACGAGGTCCAAGGAATAAACGAGCTAAAAAAGCGATTAGATACCTTAGAGAATTTATGGAGAGACATTTTAAACCAGAATCTTTAGTCATTTCGCAAGAAGTTAACGAGAAGATCTGGTCAAGAGGGATTCAAAAACCTCCAAGAAAAATCAAAATTAGAGCAACTAAGAACATTGATGGACTTGTAGTATGCTATCTTGCAGAATAGGTTATTAATCTCAAAATCTTCTTACAACTTATTTTAAAAATTTAGAATTTTTTATGGTCTTTGTCTTTTAATATTTACCCTTTTTACTTAACATATTAAAATTAATTTTATTGATATTATTTCAAAAAGGTGATTAATTATCGCAGATTTATCTTTGATTAAATTTTATTTTTCAGAAGACCTAAAAAAAATAAACAGAGATGAAGCAAAAAAAAGGGTTCTCGAAAATGGAGGACTCATTAGGGAAGAAATTTCTAACGATTTGTGGTATTTCGTTACAAGTAATCCAAACGCAAGCTCTGAAAAGTTTAAAAGAGCTAGAAATCTTGGAGTAACTTTTCTCGGTGAGCTTGATTTTTTAAAGATGATTGATTAATTTGGTATTAAGTTTCTTTATTCGTTCTTCTCAGTTAGTCTTTAAAAAAAAAAAGAATTAATAAATTGTATGTGTGCTACTCATATTGACTAATCGGGGTAAAATGATGTTTGAACTGTATTGAGGGCCTACAAGAAGTGTATTATTTGCAATATTTGAGATCAGATATTCTCTTGCTAATGGAACTCCGGTATTAGGATTTGCAGCAAAACGTGGATAGTTAGAACTCGAAATTGCCACTCTAATTTTGTGTCCTGGTGCGAAGGAATAAGCCGATGTCCAGCAATCAATCAATAAATCGTAAACAATATTTTGATTCCCTGACATTAGAACTTCAGATGTATAATTGTATCTATATCTAATAGTTAAGGATCCATCGGTAACTAACATTGATCGTCCATCTGGATATACATCCGTTAGCTTAATTGTGAAGTCCGTGTCCGTACAATTTGATGTAACGGATAAATTACCCCAAATTCTACCTACAGTCTCTACCGTTTCAGTTAATACAGGTGTCTCAAATACCAATACATCGGATCGACTTTCTATTGATCTTTGATCCATGGGACCTGCTAAATCGAATGGTTGATTTTGACCTCCTAAATTTGGAACAGGGTATCGAGGATCATATATATAAGAGAAATTTTTATTTATTAAACCAGAAGAAGTTTTACTTAATCCTCCATCAGCAGTGAAATACCAAGCATCGTCTATATGATCTAATGGCCAATCATATGCATATCTCCAATAATTCCAATTATCGGAATCACTTTCAACATCACCCATTAAATAGTATGCAATTCTCGCTCCAGTCCAATCAGCGGGAATACCTAACAATGCTTCATCGAAAATTTCGGTTTCCCAACCGAGTAGTAAATCAAATCCATTAGAATTATCTGGATATAGTAACTCTCCCTGTTGCCCACCATAAATCGAGCCATGAGTCCATGGACCCATTACTAATTTTTGATGCCCTCGTGCTCTAGTAGCTCCGAAATCGTCGTAACCGACATAGCCGTCAAGCGTTCCTTGCAAAAAATGATCATACCACCCACCCACATGAATTCCATAGACAGAAACATTAGAATAATGTGGTCCAATTGGAATTGAAAGCGAGGTAGAATTATAGAGTACCTCATTTTTTGGGATCGTCTTAGAAAAGAGCGTATCTATTTGGTACTCCCAATTCGTTGGAGAAGTGCTTTTTACCCAAGTCTCAACCGAGGATTTATGATAGGAACCTTGAAAAATAGCGTGGTCAAACATTTCAGGCGTACCAAACCATAATTGTTGAGCAAGCAAACCTTCAGGACCCATTCCAGCGTAATAATATTGGTTAAGGCATAAAGCTGATACACCAGCACTTGCGATTTTTTTATTACACCAGCTTTGATCCATCAACCACTTAATTGTGTCAACTCCATCATTATAAGAATTTACAAATAAAAGAAAATCATTTCCCCCTTCAGAATCATGGGTGCCCCTTAAATCTTGAACAACTAGATGATAATCCTGAAGTAAGTATATAGGAGCATATAACTCGTGTGCCCAACCAGATTTACCATAAGGAGTTCTTACTAAAATTACAGGACGTGGGGCTCCAAAAGATCCAGGAGCAAAATAGACATCTGTAGCGAGATCAATATCGTCTCGCATTGGAACCATAAAAGTTTGCTTTTCTTGAACTTTATAAACTCCAGTTCCGATAATCACTGTTGATGGAAAGACTATTAGAAAAATTATTAAAATATATTGGAGAACTTTAGGCACTTTCGCGATACGTCTTCTTTGATATTTTTCTAGCAGTTCTTCTGAAGATAACAGCGAAATTTTTAGACCATAATGTAAAAATGCAGCAATACTTACACCTATAGCAGCAATAGAGTAATAATCTAGTGAGATGAAAGTATACCATAGAATTCCAAATATGGGTGAAAAAACATTGATTAGTTTTCCGACGAATGTTAAATACTTGTTTTCCCTATTTTCAGCAATGATTTTAATGTAATTCCCGCTCATCATTAATGAATAGAATGATATGAAAACAGCAAAAGGTAAATAAATCGTTCCAAAGAGTATTATTATTACTTGTTTTAGGATAAAAAAAATACCCTCTTTCTGAGCAAATAGAGAATTTTTATTGTCTGAAGTACCGCTACGACTCTTGTAATAATTAAAAACATAGGTGAGACAGTAGAAACCCCTACAAATCAACAAAAGTGGAAGATTTTTCGTGACCATGTCTTCAATTTTTAAAAAACCTAACTCTTCTAAAAGATAAAAGAGTGCGATAATCCAATTTATCATAATTCATAAATGATTTTAACTCACTTATAAAGGTTTACGAAAATATCTTTTCATTTAGAGAGATATATCCAAAAAATAGAAAAAAAATAAAATTGATTAGAGCATTTTTAGATCGGTCTTGGGAGGATAATATGAGAGGGATAATCAGGTCCTATTAAAAGAGTATTATTTGCTATATATTTCTGAAGATATTGATAGGAATAAATTTCTTGTGGTGCTCCTGTGTTTGGGTTCGCAGCAAAGCGAGGGTAATTTGAACTTGATATAGCAATTCTAATTTTATGCTCAGTGTTGAATTTATATGCCGTTGACCATAGATCAATATCAACCTCTGCAAATTCTACGGTATTTAAATCGGGTGCTGTACTATTAAAACCATCTCTTCTAGCTGCATTTATTATACTATCGCTAATTAAAATAGACCGTCCATCTGGATACACATCACTTATCTTAACGGTAAAATCGGTATTTGTACAATTTGATTTAATATAGAGATGAGCCCACATATGACCAATTATCTCGTAAGGAGATGTTAATGAAGAACTTTCAAATATTAGAACATCACTTCTATTTTCAACTAATCTCTGATCATATGGTCCAGAAGGGATCATTAGGTTTGTTCCCCCTAATGTTGACACTGGATTGCGAGGATCATACAAATATGAATAATTTGCGTTTGTAAGTGCCAATGTATTATTTAAAAAGCCTCCTCCAACATCAAAGTACCAAGAATCGTTTTCATAAGGCAGAGGCCAATCTTTTGCATAACGATAGTCGTTGACATCTGTAGAAGGATCGTCTAAATCTCCCATCATATAATACGCTACCCTGTCACCTGTCCAATCGAATTGAGTACCTATTAGTGCATGATCAAATAGTTTTTGTTCCCAATCAAGATATAAATCAGCTGCACTAATCGATTTAGTAGGAAAATATAACTCACCTTGTTGTCCTTCATCAGGGAAACCATGAGTAAACGGCCCCATGATAAGTAGTTGTTTTCCTCGGGCGTTTGGAAGTCCTAAATCATCATATCCTATGAAGCCATCTAGAGTACCTTGTTGAAACAAGTCATACCACCCGCCAATATGCAGTGCACTTACATTTACATTTTCAAAAGTAGGTCCGATATCCATAAATAACGACGAGGAGTTGTAGAAATTATCTTTCATAGGATGACTCGTCAATTGCTCAAGTTGATACAGATAATTATCCGGAGCAGTCAATTTAGCCCATTGTGTCGATGTACTCTCTCTAAAAGCACCTCCTTGATAGATTGTAGTCTTGTATAGATCAGGAGAAGCGATCATTAGAGACTGTGCAACCAAACCTTCAGGATTCATTCCTGCATAGAAAAATTGATTTAAACCGAGTGCAGATGCTCCGGCTGAAGCAATTTTGCCGTTACACCAATTTTGATCTAAGATCCAATTAATTGTGTCTACACCATCTTTATAGGCATTGGCAAAGAGTATGAATTTATCTCCAGCAGGAGAATCAAAAGTACCTCTGCAATCTTGCATTACTACATGGTAATTTTGGGTAAGGTATAACATCCCATAAAGATCACCCATTCCATTTTTACCATATGTCGTTCTTATAAGTATCACCGGTCTTGGTGCACCAAAAGATCCGGGGGCAAAATATACATCCGTAGCTAGTTCAATATCGTCTCTCATAGGTACCATGAAAGTGAATTTGTTTTGCGGAGCATATACAGCGGTTCCTATTGTTAATGTTATTGGAAATGCTATAAGGATTAAAAGGACAACATATTGAACGATTTTGGGAAGTTTTGTTAACCGTCTTTTCGTAAATTTCACCAGTAATTCTGATACTGATAGTTTAGAAATTTTTAAACCGTAGTGCAGGAAAGCTAGTAAACTGAGCCCAACAGCAGCTATAGAATAATAATCTATTTCGACAAAAGTAAACCACAGTATTCCTACAATTGGAGTTGATATTATGATTAATTTACTCAAACCTTTAAGCCATTTTTTACTCCTATTTTCTGCAATATTTTTAAGATAATATCCACTTATAATGAGCGAATAGACAGAGATGAATACAGAAACCGGGAAAAACAACATACCAAATAAAAAAATCAGGAGTTGTTTAATACCGAAGTAGGTTTTCTCTCTGGTAGAAAAATTTTGTGTCGTTTCTTTTGTCTCACTGGAATTGTTCTTTAAATAAGTGAAAAAGTAGGTAAAGATGTAGAAACCTCGACAAAATATCAGTAATATTAGACTCTTTGTAAAAATTTGCTCTAATGTTAAAAATCCAAGGGTATTTAAAAAGTAGAAAAAAGCAATAATCCAATCAATCATAGGTAATAATTGAGAATTCTTTGTTAATAAAGATTAACTATAAATTAAAATGGAGATTTGCTAAAAACAGAAATTCTAAATAGTTTACAGTAGACTTGCTAAAACTATCCATTTTTAATAAAATATTTATGATTTAAAACTTTATCAAACACATAAAATATAAGTTAGTTTTGTTAAATGACGATTTTAAAGTATCAGATTTTTGGAGGGAATTCGGTAGGTGTTTACTTAGCAGTAAATAATTCCTATGGCTTGTACCCCTCTACTCTAATCGCTTCAACAATTGAAAAAATTAAAAGTGTATTCAGCGAACCCTTTTTTCCTATTTCGATTAACAATTCCACCTTATTAGGAGTATACACCGCAAGTAATATAAATGGAATAATCGTTCCACACATAATTAGGGACGACGAGCTTCAAAACTTAAAGATGTATACAAACGATTTAAGCGGAGATTATCAAATAGGAGTTCTTAAATCTTTAGATAATGCGTTTGGGAATTTAATATTATGTAATGATAAAGGCGCAATAATATCTTCTTTCTTAAAGGAGTATAAGAACCTAATTGAAGATACTTTAAATGTTGAAACCGTTGTTTATGAATATGTAAATATTAGTCTTCCCGGATCGATTTCGGTCGCAAACAATAAAGGTTGTTTAGTGCATCCTTTAACAACCGACGAAGAGATCGAAGTTATTTCCGATATTTTAAAAGTTAATGAGACAGATGTTTCTACTGTAAACAGAGGCATACCTTATCTCTCTTCAGGTGCGGTTGTCAACGATCGAAGCGGTTTTTTTGGTAATGCATGCACGGGTCCTGAAATGATGCGTTTAACTAATGTGCTAATGCTTTAAATCTTCTTTTCTAAATGTTATCTTTAGTTCTATTAAAAAAAGCAAAATTTAATATTTTTATAATTATTATCATGGTTAACTTCGTTGAAGCAATGGAAATGTTAAATTATGTCAGCAACAGAGATAAAAATCTTCAGGATCATAGGGACCTATAAAAAAAAGTACAAAAAATATTTATTTCGGAAGGAAGTTCGAGCTTTAAAGGAGAAAGATGCCTTAGAAAAAGCTCTAAGTCAAATAACTTCAATAGGTATTTTAAGAAGGCAAATTAATATTCAGGAAATAAAAGAAATATCTCCTGATGAATCTCAAGATTATCTAATTCGAGAATTGTCTAGATAGATAATTTTTAAAAAAAAGTTGATTTGTATGGAAGATACTCAAAATTTTGAACAACAATTAAATCAGTATAGGTATTTCAAAGAACAGAGAGATATGTTTCAAGGTCAATTCGAAATAATAAATGCTTCTCTTGGAAATCTTTTTACTACTAAACGAACTTTGGATAGTCTTCTCGAAGGTGTTAACGAAAACGACGAAATACTAATCCCCATAGGGGGATTAGCAAGCATAAAAGCAACGATTAAAGATACCAAAAATGTTCTTGTGTTTGTTAACCAAGATACAGTTATAGAAAAAACTGTTGAAGAAGCCATAGAATTTTTAAACAAACTTATTGACCAACACAATACACAATTGAAATTTCTCAAGGAAAGAATTTTTGCCTTAGATTTAAATCTTCAAGGAATGAATCAAATGCTCCAAAACAGGATGGCGCAAAAATAATTTGTGGTAAACTCTTTTTTTGATTAAATCGATTTTCTATTCAAGTGATCTAGTAAATGAAAAAAATAAGTAATATTTTCTCTACTTTTGTTAAAAAAACACTTACATCCGATAATTTAGAAAGCGCATTAAATGAACTTAATTTACTATTAATCAGCAATGATGTGGCCATAGAAACTGCTGATGTTCTATGCCAAAAAATTAGTGAATCTCTGAGAGGTGAACAAATAAGTCGTTTAACATCAAAAAAAAAGATGCTTTTCGATATTTTAAGAAAGGTCATTAAAGAGATTTTAACCCCCGAGAGAGAAATCAATTTAATTGATGAGATTAGGAAGACTAAAACCCAAAATAAGCCCTATATTATCTGTTTTTTAGGAGTTAATGGAACTGGCAAGACAACAACGATTGCAAAGATAGCTCATTATCTAAAAAAGAATAATATATCTTCTGTAGCAGCAGCTTCAGATACTTTTAGGGCTGCTGCAATAGAACAACTATCCTATCATATGCAGAATGTTGGAATTAGAGTCATTAAACACGAATACAAATCTGATCCTGCAAGTGTTGCGTTTGATGCGATTCAACATGCAAAGGCAAGAAATATTGATGTCGTTTTAGTAGATACTGCAGGGAGACAAGTTAGTAATAAGAATTTGATGAGAGAAATGCAAAAAATTGTGAAGGTGGCTGAGCCTGATCTAATTTTGTTTATTGGCGACAGTCTTGCGGGCAATGACGCATTAACTCAAGCAAAAGAATTCAATCAAAGCGTGGGAATAGACGCAAATATCCTAACTAAATTTGATGCTGATGCGAAAGGAGGGTCTGCATTATCAATTTTATATGAAACAAAAAAACCTATTCTTTTTATCGGAACAGGGCAGGGGTATGACGATCTGGAATCCTTCAGCAGTCAAGTATTCATTTCTAGTATACTAAGTATAAAGGAAGATTAGATAACCAATTAAAAAACTAACAGTTAAATTTTTTAAATATTTATTTTTAATCTATTTGTGTCAAATAATTATCCTAAATATGAAAAATATGCAAAGTACGAAAAAGGGAAGAAACTATCCCTTTACGAACGATTTGGCGTGTTCTTTCAAAATACGAAAAGAATTATCAAAATTGCTAATAAACCAGGAAGAAAAGATTACCTTCTAGTTTTTAAGATATGTGCTATTGGAATACTAGTGCTAGGAGTTTTATCCTATGCGATTCAACTTATCTTTACATTGTTAAATTCTGTTTTAGGAATTCGTTAGAGTTTTTAAATTATACTTCTTTTCTTCTTTAATTAAAATAGATTTTATTGTTGAGTTTTATGAAAGTGGCGTTAACCTATAATAGAAATCTTCATTTCAAAGCTTCTGTAAGAGGTTTTAAAGATTTCAATGTTGATGAGCCTGAATCTTTTCATGGAACAGATTTAGGACCAAGTGCAGTAGAATATTTATTAGTTGGTATTGGAGGTTGTTTAGGAACAACATTTATCTATTGTCTTCAAAAAAGGAATATAGAATTAAATGAATTTAAAGTCTTAGTTGAAGGTAAAATAGCTCATGTTGGTCATAAAAAACGTTTAAGATTAGTTAATGTGGATGTTGAGATGAAATTTTCTGTAAAGGAAACTACTTCAAAAGAAAATATTAATAAATGCGTAAAAGATTTTAGGGAAAATTGTATAGTATCAAACTCAATAGCAGAAGGATTGCCTATTAAAGTTAATTGCAACCAGATTTAACGATTAATTATCAGGTTTATTAATAATAGAAAAAAAAGGGTAAAAAAACTTTTTAAGCTCAAAAGAAATAAACTACGATCTGATCTGGTACTCGTAATTCTTCCTCTTTGTTCTTACATGCGATAAATTTTATTTTCATACTTATTATTAGTGGCATCAATCGTTTGGTTAGAATTCCGTCTATTATAAGAAATTGAGTATCTTTATGCTCTTTAATTTTTTCAAAGACTTCTCCTACTGGGAGTTCAAATAACTTCTCCAAACTCTTATTAAATCCTATGCTATACCCGGGTTCTATTTTTTCGAGGCTTTCAATTATTGCTTTCTGATTTTTTACCTTTAACTTCTTAAGCAATTTCTGCAACAAAGTATCTTTTACAGTAACTTCCTTCTTCTCTTTGGTAATAAATTTTTGCTTATCCCTTGCGGATTTTTTGTTCTGTAGAGCCTTAATCATTTGTTTACGAGTAAGTTCCTCGACTTCTGTGCCTTCAGGTGCTCTAGCTATGAAATCAACTTTTGCTAGTTGCATCAATTCGTTTAAAATGATAGTACCGCCTCTATCGCCATCTAGGAAAGCAATTACGGGATTTTTGGTTTTTATTAATTCTATAACCGATTTGGGTACTTGCGTGCCCTGAACCGCAATGGTATTTTTAATTCCTATTCGTAATAGGTTTAAAACATCTGCTCGACCTTCAACGATTATTAGTTCTGAGCTAGAATCAATATCAGGCCCCGCGGGTAAGTTCTCTGGACCCCAAGATGTTATTTCTCCAAGATTAATATCTGCGTCGATTCTTTGTTCGATTTCGCTCGGTTCTAAAGAGTTCTGATCCCATTTTTTTAATAATTCTGCAGCACGCTCAATAATGTGTTTACGTTTAGTTTCTCTAACATCTCGAATATCCAATAGTTCAATTTCTGCTTCACAGGGACCTACACGAGAAACAGTTTCTACAGTCGCTGCCAACAGCGCAGTCTCTTTACGAGTTAGGCTCGAGGGGATTTTAATGATTCCTTCTGAAATTCCTTCAGCAGATTCATTATCAACCTCAATTCTCCCGATTCGTCCAGATTTTTGAAGATCCCTTAAATCTAAGTCTAAGAGTAGTCCCTCAGTTTGCCCAAAGACTGCTCCCACTATGTCTGATTGCGCAACAACACCTTTAATTTTAAATTTTGCTTCGATAACATATTTTGTAGTAAAATCTACATTATTAGTAGTAATCATAATCACTTCTTTTTTCTAATTAATATTTGATTTTATCAAAGAATCTAAAATTAATTATAAACTTATAAAAAGAAGTAAAATCCAATTAATGGATATGAACTAGTGTTAAATTGATTAATTCTAACTAAAATATTGAATATTTTATCTTTTGAGATAGTTTTATTTATCTTTATTAAGCTTGAATTATGAATCTACTTCCTATATATCGTTATAAGTTTGGATAATAATTTTAAATAACTTCTTTGATTGATTTTTTTTTTTGATTGATTTGGGGTTATTATTTTATTTAATTGATGATAGTTTTTGAAAATTTTACTTATTCTATTAAAATTTTAATGATTATTAATATGAATGGTTAGTTTATTTAAAAACTCTATAAATAATTAACATTTTTTTGATGATTAGTATATAAGAATAATTCATTAAATTTATCTTTTTTCAATTTAAGAATAAAAGAAGAATTAACCTTCATGGTTATATTATCTCCATAATGTTATAATTTTGTGTCCACACCGAGATATGTTTTTAAATACTAAATTTATTATAAAATTATAAAAAAAATTGTGCCTAAAAGAGAATCTTTTATCCGAATTAGAGTATTTGGCTAAATTATTAAAAGTAAATAAATAAAACTTGATTTATAAAAAAAAATTAAAAATGTGGTTGTACAATGGATGAAAATGGCAATACATACAATAAATTGGAAAATAATGTTATTTATATAAAAGAGAATTTTAAGAAAAAAGGAAAAGAATATTGTATTGTGAAACTCAACAAGAGACAATTTGATGCACTAGCAGAAAGCATAAATTTACAATCTGTCTCTCCATCACTTTCTCCAAAATTTAGTCAGAGAATAGAAAAATTTCTATTACCTCGAATTGAAGAAGTAAATAGAATTTTATACGATTTAAAACCATTTCCTGATGAATTGGGAATTGAAATATCAAAAGAAAATTATACCGATATTCTTGAAGGTCTAACTTTTGGTAATGTTACAAGCGGGTTAAAGGATAAGAATTATTCTGCAGAGGAATTAAATAAAACACTCAAAAAAATCAAATTTTATAAATATAAATAGATTTTTTTATACTTTTAAAAAATTTTTTTCAATTCAAATCTTTTTCGTCAATAATTTAAGTATTTGTTATTAAAGCAATAAAAATTATCAAAAAATAATAGAGATCTGAAATTTTGATATATCATCTCCATAAAATGCGATTTTATATTTCATGTTAATAATTTTAATTGCATGAGTCTTTATTGGAACGGAAAATTATTAAAAAACATATCAAAAAATGCAAAAAAAAAAACAAAATACCGAATCAATACTGATATTGGTAGATTTTATTTCTATTTGGAGGAAAATAAGAATTCTGACCAACCCTCTATTTCTGGAAGGTTAGTTTTTTTTCCCAAAAATATTGAGTAAATTGATGTCGAATTATTAAAATTCTTGAATTTATTTTATATAATTATTATTAATTTTTATTATTTCATTTCTAATTTTAGATTTTTTCCGGGTTTAGTATGATTGAAAAGATAGTAGTCTTAGGTGGGAAAGGGGGAGTAGGTAAAAGTAGCATAAGCGCTGCGACTGCAGTATTATTGTCAGATTTATTACCAGAAAAAAAAATTCTTCTCATTTCGTTTGATATGGCACATAATTTATCAGATCTCCTGTCAAAAGATATAGGAAACGCAATTACGCCCATGACAAATAATTTATGGGCGATTGAACCTGATGCAAATGATTACGCTGAAATATATACCAAAGATTTAGTTATAAAGATGAAAACACTCATAAAGCAGATGCCTTTAGTCGGTATGATCCCACAAATCGAGAAATTTATTGATACTACTTTTACTTCAGATTCTATACCCTTGGCTTTAAAAAACGCCATGTTTTTTCAAAAAATTTTAGATGCAGAGGACATTAATTCTCAAGATGTACAATTTGATATCATTATAGCTGATTTTCCTCCGACTGCTAATATGATTACTCTTTTTGAAATCCCTGAGGATCAGGTCAAAGTAGTCCTAAAATATTCGTTAAATTTCTATAACTCTATTAAAGGCGCGATGCGTAATTTTTCGAAGATGTTTAAACAGTTTTTTAAACCCTTTGATGATGATTATGAAAAAAGAAAAGAACTGGGTAAAGAAATTTTTAATATGATAGTTGATTTAGAAAAGCGTGGTGAGAGAATCACAGAATTGATCCATACAGTAGGATCTTTAAGGCTAGTTTCAATAGCTGAGAAACCAAGTTATGAAGAAGTTAAAAGAGCAAGAGATTTAACTGAAAAATACATTAACCTCGAAGCAATTCATATTAATATGTTAACTCCAGATCCTAAACACTGTAATTTCTGTAAAAAAATGCGCCAAATACAATTAAAATTTTCTGTAGAAATAAAAAAAGAATTTAAAAACTTAAAGATTTGGGAATCCAATAAACTCCTTGAAGAACCAATTGGATTAGATGGTCTCAGAAAATTGGGATTCGAAATATATGGAGAGAGTAATGCTGAAGATATTTTAACTCCCAAAGCTTGAACAATAGAATTAAATAAAAAGTAATAAAAAAATTTTAAGATTTTAAAATTGTAAAAATATTTTTCAGTTCTGATTAATTATGTACCCTCAAGATAGCCGTGGATGTACTTGTATTGTTCTTCGGTTAGAGTGTCGATTTTTATACCCATAGCTTTGAGTTTTAAAATTCCGACTTTATCGTCAATATCAATTGGCACATCAACCATTCCAGGTTTGAAATTTTTACTATTTTTAACTATATATTCAGACATTAACGCTTGAAGTCCAAATGACATGTCCATGACTTCACTAGGATGCCCCTCAGAAAGTACTAAATTAGCCAGACGTCCTTTAGCTAAAAGATAAACTTTTTTACCATCGGGAAAGATTAATTCCTCGACGTCCTTACGGACTGGGTTTATTGTTTTAGCAAACTCATAGAGTTCTTTAGTAGGAATCTCAATATCAAAGTGACCTAAATTTCCTAATATAACACCATCCTTTAATAACCCAAACATTTCTTTGGTAGGAGGAATAACATGCTTGCATCCAGTAGCAGTTAAAATGATGTCAGCATAAGGAAGAGCTTCTTTTATAGGCATTACGTTGTACCCGGTAAATTTAGCTTGAAGCGCTTTGATCGGATCTACTTCCGTTATAGTAACATTAGCACCTAATCCTCTCGCTCTTAAAGCCATTCCAGAGGAACAATGGCCGAATCCTGCTATGATCACATTTTTCCCAGCAAATAAGACGTGCATTCCATATATTGCTGCAACAACTCCTTGTCCAGTCCCTAATTCATTATCAAACTGATTTTTACAACGAGCATCATTAACAGGAAATAATGGAACTTTCAAAGCCCCTTGCTTATCCATTGCCTTAAATCTCTTCACACCTGTTGTCGTTTCTTCTTGACAAGCGATAATCGTACCATTTTGAATCAATTCAGGAAATTCTTTATGAGCAGTAACAATCATATCAGCGCCATCGTCTATAAGAATGTTAGGCTTAGCTTTTAAGCACTCTCTTATACACCAATAAAATTCTTCATCAGTGTTACCATGCCATGCAAAAACATTAATTCCCTCTTTAACTAATGCAGCCGATACATCATCTTGAGTTGATAAAGGATTACTACCACATAAATAAACTTCTGCACCACCAGCTTTTAAAGTTCGAGCTAAATTTCCCGTTTCTTTTGTCACATGGAGGCATCCAGCGATGATTACGCCCTTTAAAGGTTTTTCCCTTTCAAATCGTTCTCGAATAACCTTAGAAATGACGGGCATTTTATTTTCGGCAATATATAATGCTTCTTTACCTTTTTCTGCTAAACTTTCATCAGCAACTTTATAATTTACCATAATAACTCAATTTATAATTTTTTGTTAATACAATTATTAATTTAAGCATCAATTTAAATATATTATTGGTTAAAGAATAAGAAAATCTATAAAAATATTAACATTTAAATAGTATAATTTATATTTTATTCTTATGACTGAAGCTAAAGATGATTTTAAAAACCGAGATCTTATAAAAAGTTTCAATAGTAAATCTAAATATGTTATAAATAAGCTTACACAGATTTTAGGTTATACTAGACAGACACTTAAAAAGCGATTTGATGATCTGAAGACAGAAAAAATAATTAGTAATTTTACAATCAATATTAATCCGAATGTTCTTCCCATTAACTTAAAGTATGTATTATTAGAGATTAAAACTAATCCCAATGAACCTCAACTCTTAGAAAATTTGTTAAAAATTTCTCAATTAAAAATTCTTGACGGAATTTTAGGAGAATATTCTCTATTTGCTTTACTCATATTCCATTCACCTGAGGAGTATTACCACGTTTTAAGTATAATAGACACAATAATGGCTCAATCATACTTTAAGAAGTATCATATAATCGAAACAATTAAAGTGTTCAAGACTAATGGGATTGAATTAGATAGCAACATTATTGATCTGGAGTTCGAAATTGATAATATTGATTATGTAATTTTAAAAATATTGCAGGAAAACCAGAATTTAAAACCAATCTCGACTTACGAGATTAAAGATTTAATTAACGAAAAGCACCAAGATTTTTTAAGCGAATTAAACAGACAAGAAATCTCTCAATCTACAATTCATAACAGAATTAAAAAGCTCGAAAAAAATAATGTCATCTTGAACTATGCTCTTAACTTTTGTCCGAAAAAGATTGGATTTAGAGGAAAATATCTCGTAAGAATAAAACCTAAAGATCCTTCAAAATATAATGGAATTGCCTTAAATTTAGAAAAAAATAGCTTTATAACCGATCTTTTCAGGATAGGGGAACAACATGGTTTATTTGCGATAGTTCGCGTTAAAAAGGTCGAAGATTACGCAGAATTCATAAAAAATTTATACCAATCCGATGAAATTGAAGATACTTTTACTAGTTTTGTTCTAGATGAACTGAAAACATATACTAATTTTATTATTTATTAGAATAACTTGTATTAATCACTCTCTTATAATTTATATTTCATTTCAATTACCTTTTTCTTATTAAGACTAATATCATTAATATATAGATTAAATTAAACAAAATCGTATCCTTGTGGGGAGTTTCACATATTTCGAGATATTGTAGATTTTGTCAAAAAGTTCAATTATGATAAAATTGCTATCATTGATATCGAGACTACGGATTTAAAACCTGAGAATGGTTTAATTCTAGAAATTGGAATTGTCGAATTAAGTTTAATAACCGGTGAAACTCAGATTCTTTTCGATTCATTTGTAAAGGAGCCTGAATTTGGGGAAGAACATAAGAATGCGTGGATTTTCAATAATTCTGATTTGAAATTTGAAGAGATTGAAGACGCACCTAGTTTAAACATTCTAAAAAATCAAATCCAAGAAATTCTAGATCATTATTCATTGACTGCATATAACAATTCGTTCGATTTTGGATTTTTGGAATCGAGAGGTTTTGCTATAAAAAAGGATATCCCAGATATTATGGCAGTAGCGAAAGAGGCATGTAAAATTATGCATTCAAGAGGAGGTTACAAAAATCCAAAGATGCAAGAAGCTTGGGATAATTTTTTTCCCAACACAGATTATATAGAGAAACATAGAGCAGCTGATGATGCAATTCATGAAGCTAAAATCCTTTTTGAAATGTATAAACGAGGTGAATATAAAATTGAACCATAGCAAAGCTAGTTATTTAATTTAGAATTTTTAGTGTACTTTGAGCAAAGGTGGAACTATGATTGGTCTTAAAAAGGCGAAATAAAATAAGTTAATTACCTAAGAATAATATCTTTAATTGGAAAATATGAGTTATTTTTTTGAATTAATTACAAAAAGTGTAGGGTTTTCAAGAGTAGGGAGAATAGTCTGTTCGAAAGAATCTAAAAGGTTTATTTCAACCCCAAATATAATTATTCCAATGAAAAAAAGTTTAATGAACGATTTAAACTTTCTTGAGGAATTTGAAGATCATGAGATTTTTTCAATTTTAAAAGATTTCTATCTTAGAATTGGATTCTTACGAGAAAAATTTAAAAAGACTGGTTTTATTTATACGCATAATGGTTCAATGGAGTCTTTTAAGAAAATATTAGCATCTAATATTGACATTTTTATAGAAGACAACATTATCCCTTCCATTCCATTCAATATTCCAACAACAGTTATAGATAAAGAATTTGCTGAAGAGGAAATTAACACTTTTATACAAGGATCTAATCAGATCTTAGAACAATATAGCAATTTAGATTTTGGATTATCTGTTAAAATTTATGATTACTATGAATTATTTGATCGATACATTCCTTTAATTAAGAATAATGAAAATGTAAGAATATTAAATTTAGTAGATCTTTTTGACAATTTTAGTAATTTCAGGAATATTTTAAAAGTTATATTTAAAATCAAACAAGAGCTCGATAATAATTTAGTATTGATGGTTTCCGGTAGAATTATTCCGAAATTTTATCCGATTTTAATCTATTTAGGGATCGACTTAATTGATTGTTCTTATTTATTATATTTATCTGCTGAAAACTTCTATGATACAATAGAATATTTACTTCCAATTTATAAGATTAAATATTTTCCGTGCCCATGTACTATTTGTAAGAGGAATTTAAAATATAATCTAGCTAACAAATATTCTGCTGAAAAAACAGAACAACTAACTCTTCATAATATTATCTCAGCATACACTTATATGAATAAAATCAAATTATACATGAGAATGGAAGATTTTAGGGGCTTTATCGAAAAAACCTCATATGACGATATGAATATAATCTCTTCCTTAAAATTGCTCGATAAACAATACTTTGATGTATTGAGATTTGAAACTCCAATTACTCAGGTAGGTAAAACTGTTAAATGTTATGGTCCATCTTCATATAATAGACCAGATTTTCAAGAATTTCGGGAGAGATTGATAAAAAATTTTACACCAGAATCCTGGACTAAATTGATAATATTAATCCCTTGCTCGGCGAAAAAACCTTACTCTGAGTCGAAATCTCATAGAAAATTTCAGAGTATTATAAGGAAATTTCCTGATTTTCCTGATTTCCAAGAAATTATATTAACATCGCCATTAGGCGCTATTCCAAGGCAATTAGAAAATATATATCCCGTAAATTCGTACGATATTTCTGTAACAGGAGATTGGGATAACGAAGAAATAGAAATTGCTGCAAATATGCTTATCTCTTTATTGGAAAAATATAACGAGGGAATTCCTGTATTATGCCACCTAAAAGACTCAGGATACTTTAAAATTATTGAAAAAGCTCGTCTAAAATTGAAGAATAAATTTTACTTTACAGATGTTAAAGGTAATCTTACAACTAATGAATCTTTAATGTCTTTGGAGAGTAACATTAAATCTCTAAAAGACTCATTAGTATTAGGAAATGTCATACCTGAAAACAAAAATTTCTTAAAAACTTGGACACGCAAGTTTTTTAAAATAATCGATTATCAATTTGGTCTAAATGTAGGAAAAAAAATATATTATAATGGGATTCGAACATGGAGAAACAAAAGGAGTAATCAGATAGAAATAAATGACTTAATAACTCGTGAGAATCTAGGAAAATTCAATTTTAATTCTGGTCAAATTGAATTGAATCTTAATGGAGCGAATAGATTACTACCCCTAAAAGAGCAAACTAATGTTATCGTATTTGATGGTCAAAAAATTAATGGTAACACTTTATTTCGTCCAGGAATTATTGATTTTAGTCCAAATCTCGTACCCAAAGACTTAACATTTATTTTCGAGAAAAATCAAGAGAAGTTTATCGGATTAGGAAGCCTGATAGTTGGCTCAAACTATATTAAAAATTCAAAAACAGGTAAAATTGTAAATGTCTACGAAAAAATTTAACGAAAATTCATTACTCGTTGAAAAAATCAAAGATTTTAGATTTAATGCAATTAAAAGAAAATTTAAATTCGAAGAAATGCAATTAGATAAGCCAGTAAGCTTCTGGATAAAAGAAGATCGATTACTTAAAAAGAAAGGGAAGGAATTCACGATAATATTAAGAACAAAGGGGTGTAGTTGGGCATTGGGAGATTTTGGGGGATGTTCAATGTGTGGATATATACAAGATTCTACCATTGAAAATATAGATCAAATTCATTTAATTAACCAATTTAATTATGCCCTTCAAGAAAAAATAAATGATATTACTTCAGATAAGGAGGATTTTATCGTTAAAATTTATAATTCTGGAAGCTTTTTCGACGATAACGAAATATCTGAAGAAGTTCGAGAACATATATTCAAGAAAATAGCAGATATCACTAAAATTAAAGAAGTTGTTATAGAATCTCGAGTTGATTATATAACTGATGAGAAGCTCAAAAAAATGAAGACCTTTTTAAAGGACAAATATATTGAGGTTGCCATTGGTTTGGAAACCGTAAATGATTACATTAGAAACAAATACATAAATAAGGGGTTGAAATTTAAAGATTTTCTGGATGCAATTCATTTATGTAAAAAGAACAATGTAGGTATAAGAACTTATTTATTATTTAAACCTCCATTTCTAAATGAGCAAACTGCAATAGAAGATTGCGTTAATTCAATCCTAAAATTGGTAGAATTAAAGATTAATACTATTTCGATTAATCCTCTAAATATTCAGAAAAATTCCCTTGTAGAATACTTATTTTATCAAAATAGATATCGGCCCCCTTGGTTCTATTCTCTGTTTAAATGTATAATAAAAGCATGTAAAGATAACAATATATTAAACTCCGTGAGGATAATATCTTCTCCTTCGGGCGCTGGCACTAAGAGAGGCATTCACAATTGTTTAAAACGAGAATGTAATGAATTTATGATAAAATCTTTAAAAAATTTCGTTTTGACTCAGGACATTAACCATTTAATAAGAAGTGATAAGAGCTATTCTTGCGATTGTCTTATGAAATATCACCTTCAAAAACGCTATATTTAGGTTTTAAAATCGGATATCATTTTAGAATTAAAAATAATTTGCTATACTAGATTTTGATTGATTTATGATTTCAATTCCATTTCCCGTAATATCACCAAGAATTTTTTTATCATTTTTATTGATAATGATAGACATAAAACTGCTGACTATTGCTAAAAAAGTCATTAAAATATTCCTTTTTAAACAATAGGTATATTTAAATATTAACCACCAATTCACTATTCTATATTTTAAATAATATTAGGGTTCTTGTTTGCAGAAGTATATCAAGTTAAACCTGAATTATCTCGGAGAATCTAAAAAGCATCAGATTTTTAGAGCAAGAAAATGGAACACGAGTTTAGAAAAGATAACTAATAAATCCGTTTTTACTGAAGAATTTGACGAGATAGGTTCTATTAGAGAGATATTTGGTCCAGTAAATTTACCATTCATTTCGATGAAAATTTCTCCAAAGAAGGAATTTAATCCAAATGACAATTTTTATGCGAAAATGAGATAATCCATCTCTAACTTTCAATAAAAAAAGGATATTAAAAAGGTGTTATTTATTTCAAGTTGGAATCAAAGCGATGCATTCGTAGAAGAAAATACGATGCGAAATCATAATAATTGCAGTGAATGCGGTGAGAATATTTTATTTGATGAAAATAGAGGTTTATTAGTATGTGAAAAATGTGGACTAGTTCACTCTGAAAAGCACATAGATCAGGGTCCAGAATGGCGTGCTTTTGATTCAGATCAAAAAAAGAAAAGAACAAGAACGGGAGCACCTATGACATTGATGATCCATGATAAGGGCTTGAGCACTATGATTGATTGGAAGAATAGAGACATCTTTGGTAAAGAAATCTCTGCAAAAACCAGAGGACAGATATATCGTTTGAGAAAGTGGCAGAGTAGAATTAGAGTCTCAGATGCTACCGAAAGAAACTTAACCTTTGCATTAAGTGAATTGGATAGAATGGCATCAAATCTCGATCTTCAGAAAAATCTACGCGAGTGTTCGGCTAAAATATATAGAGATGCTGTTGAAGCTCACCTTATTCGGGGAAGAAGTATCGAAGGTGTTGCAGCTGCAAGTTTATATGCTGCTTGCAGAATGTATAAAGTTCCACGTACTTTAAACGAAATTGCTGAAGTTGCTCGAGTAAATAAAAAAGAGATAGGGCGATCATACAGGTTTATCTCAAAAGAGTTAGAACTTAATTTAAACCCAACTAAACCCTTAGATTTTCTAACTCGCTTTGTTTCAGAACTTGAATTGTCCACTGAGTGCCAGAAGTTAGCAAAGAAGGTAATCAAAATGGCTGAATTAAGAGGACTTACCTCTGGACGTGGCCCAACTGGAGTGTGTGCCGCAGCTATTTATGCCGCGAGTATATTAGCTAAAGAGCGGAGGACTCAACGCGCGATAGCTAAGACATCTCAAGTCACAGAAGTGACGGTTAGGAATAGATTTAACGAGTTAGTAGAAAATCTAGATTTGGGAATTAAAGGAAAAGAATCATAAAATTATTGATAACAAGCAGAACCTTATTCTTTTAGACTAAATCCGATTTTTCTTTGTTGATTGTATTTATTTGAAATTGAATATTATCACGATATCACACTCATTAAAGACTTTTTTATTTCAATTTTTATTTATAAATCAGTTGATTTTGATAGGTCACTTGTTATGAAACAGGAAAATATTAGGTTAATTAATCAAATTGAGGTCAATTATTTTTTACATAGGATTAAAAAGAACTTTCCTAACTTTGTTGCGGGCGTTATCACTGATAAAAATGGATTCACAATAGGCTCAGATATCTCAAAACGACTCTGGATTCATGAAAACAAATTAGCATTGTGGGCAATCTCGAAGAATAAAAAGAATAAAGAAATAATAGATGATCCAAATCTGATCCAATTAAAGTTCGATATAGATAAAGAGAAAAAGTATAAATTATTTATTTTACTCGAAAAATCGAAATACAACAAAAATGGAGTTAAACCATTAAAAACATTAATCCGAGCACAAGAATTGTTCTAATTCTCCGTAAAACACATTAATATTTAGAGTGAATTAAGTTTTTATAGATTAACTTTTTTTTATATTAAAGAGATTGAGTAGAGTTTACTTTAAATAAATTCTTTTTAAAATAATAAAACCCACTCTAAAATAAGGATAATTGCTCAAAAAGAAGGTGTATTCAATTGAGTTATTCTAATGATGAACGCATTTTAAAGAAAATACTTAAGGAAATTATTAATAGTACGCCAGGTTTAAAATACGCTATAGTCATAGATGATACAGGAATTACTATAATGAGCGAATCAAAATTCATTTTGAAGTCTCCTAACGAAGAAGATGTTTCTGTTGAAAAAATAGGAGCAATTGGAGGAGCTGTATTTACAGCTGGCCAGGAACAAGGATACATCTTAGGGTATGGAAATATACATTTACAAATAACTGAATATTCTAAAGGTATGATCTTTTCACTAAAGGTTGGGAAGGGTATCTTATGTATTGCAACCGATAAAAATATTCAAATAGGGCTCGTTAGAGCTATTATGAACAAGTACTCAAAAAAGATTTCTTCTGTGTTGGATAGATATCTACAAGAAGATCAAGGAGAAATGAATAAAGAATTAAAAGAACTTTTTAATTCTGATTCGATAAGTCTTTTATAGATCGCTATCATCTTTTAAAAAAAAGGGTTAGAGTTTTAATCAGCATATATTGTTGCCTAAGAACACTAACACAAATTTATCATCTTATGGTAATACCATAAACATCAAATAAGTTCTCTCGTGCTAGGCAGTAATTTCTATGCCTTTTTGGGGCATAATCATATCTGCATGCTGGGTCTGACTCCAATCTCATCGCACGGTAATACCATAGCTTGATTAAGAGCCCATTTTTGATGCAGTAAATTGTTGATTAATAAACTCAGGATGTAAGCATAACTTTGCACGCTTAATCACGGGTTATCATAAGCGACCTCGAATATGCTAGTGTTCCTTCATTATTTTCCCAAGTAATAATATAAAAAACAAGTTAAAAAATTTATTCAATTTAAGTGGAAAATTAAATTATTTTTGGTTAATTAGAGTTAAGAGATCATCATATGAACCCAATAATTGCTTGATTTTGGGAAGATTTAATCCATCCTTAGGAATGCCTTCAAATAATACCTTACCATCATTTAGTACAAGCATTTTATCTGCCCAATTTTCGATAAAAAAACGATTATGAGTTGTAAATAAAATTGTCATTTTTTGTTCTTTTTTAAGGGTTTTAAAAATCTGTAGATGGTTATATATTGATTTAAAATCAAGATTCGCGAAGGGTTCATCTAAAATTAATAGTTTAGGCTTCATTACTATTAATCCTGCTAAAGCAGCTCGTTTTTTCTGGCCCCAAGATAAATCATATGGAGAATTTTTAGTATATTGTGATAAATTAACTGCCTTGAGAGCCCATTCAACTCTTTTATTCACTTCGGCTTCTTCAAGACCAAGATTCCTTACTCCAAAACCTACATCTTCTCCTATTGTTGGGGCAAACAATTGATCGTCTGGATTTTGAAATAAAAATCCGATCTTTTGCCTAAGTCTCCATAGTTGTTTTTTATCCCTAGTTAAGATTTCGTTAAAAATTTTAATAGTTCCAGATTTAGGTTTCAGTAAACCAACTAATAATCTAAGAAACGTAGTTTTACCAGACCCGTTATTCCCGGTTAAAGCATAGATTGAATTTTCTTTTATGGTTAACGATAAATCGTTAAGAGAAAAATTTGAATTATACTCAAAATTTAAATTTTCCACTTCTATTAGACAAATAATTGTAAAACCCCCATGTATATTTGTTCTAGATTGACAAAATAGATGAAAGAAATCACAATAAACAAAAACATTATTACTATTAGTATATCCGCTAATTTTATTTTCTTTGAAGAAAAGGTAATTTTACCAGAAAATCCCCTCATTTTTAAACTCTCATATAATATTTCGCTTCTTTCCATATTGTGTACTAAATTCTTTCCCATTATAAACGCATGAGTTTTAACCCTTTGCCAATACGATGTAAAGTTTTTTCCTCTTAAATCTTGTGCTTCCAGTACTTTTCTATTAGATTTTGCGAGAATTGGGATGTAATGAAGCATGATAACTATACTACCTATAAAAAATGGGGGAATAGCTTTTAATTTAGTTAATGCTTCAATAAATTCAGAATATGTTAAAGACGTTAGAAATGTTAAGAATACAAATGCCGCCCCTATAATGCGAAAAAATAGAATTAAGGCATAAGCTAATCCTTCACTATAAATATTTAGTGAAATTCCAATGTTCAATTGAAAGAATACGGTGTTTCCAACGTAGAAAGGAATAAAAATTGTAATAAGAAGTAGAAATGGAATTAATGCTTTTAGTTTTGAAAAAATCTTTATTAGATGTAAACGTAAAACCAAATTAAAAAGTAGAACAATTAAAATAATAGTAATTACTAAATAAATGTCATTTATAATAAGAAAAGGGATAACAAAAATAAACGGAAGAATAAACCGAATTAAAGGATGAATTTTATTTAAGGCATTTTTCTCATCTTCGTGTTTGAAAGGTAATTCTATGTCCAATTTATTTTATCTCCTTAATTTACTATTAATTAGTAAAATCCATAAGATAATTTCTTATATAAAACTCATATGGCTCCAGATTGATACTTCATATTAATTTATAAAATTATCATATCGTTTTTAAATAATACTAAATTATGATAAAATATTATTCATAACAAAAAAATTAATCGATAATAAAATAAAGAAAAATAGGAAAATAAAAAATGCATATACCAGATGGCTTATTAGACCCTATAACAACTATCGTACTCTGGATTGTGACTATTGTTATTATGATTCTTGGATATTTCAGAATGGGCAAAATATTTGAAAAAGAAGATTCTGAAAAGATGATTCCCTACATTGGGGTATTAGCAGCAGTTATTTTTGCGTTTCAATTTGTTAACTATCCCGTTCCAGGAGGAACCTCCGGTCATTTGGTTGGAGGCACTTTAGTAGCTATTATACTTGGTCCTTGGGCATCCGTTATAGTATTATTTTTAATTTTAGTTATTCAAAGCCTTTTTGGGGACGGAGGGATTACCGCGTTGGGACCAAATGCCTTCAATATGGGGATAATTGGTGGCATTGTAGGATTCTATATAGTAGTATTGTTTGTAAGGCTTTTTAATAAAACATCGCTAAAAAAAGAGTTAAAAGTGACAATCGCAACTGCTATTGGATCTTACATCGCAATTGTCTTGGCTTCTTTCATTTGTGGCATCGAGATTGGTGTTGGTGGCGCTATTCCAATTGAAATTGCCATTCCTGCTATGGTTTTCTGGCATCTCATAATAGGTATTGGGGAAGCACTAATTTCCGCTTTAATTGTCTTTTATATCTATAAAACAAAACCAGATTTTATTACAACTGAATCTATTTTGGGGGTAGAATAAAGGATGGTTGAAATTAGTCGATATAAATGGCCTTTAATCACGGTAGTAGTCGTAGTTGCGGCACTAATGTTTGTGATAGCAGTAGGATTTACAATTGGATTTCTTTCAGAAAACCCAGATGGTTTAGAAAGAGTTTTAATCGATAATAATGGCGAAGAGTGGCTCGAGAATTTGTTTTCTCCTTGGACTCCTATCCTAAGTTGGGTTACTAACGATTATGTTGCTGGGATAATCGGTATCGTTCTTTCAATAGCTATCATGACGGGTGTTTTTTACTTGATAACATATTTGAAGAAAAGGGACACGAAATAATAAAAACTCTTAATAAAAAAAGAGGAAAGGAAAACATTTTCCCTTTTGATCTGATGTAAATTTTTTTTTAAAACTTTTATTTAATTCTTTTTTTCCACCTCAATGCAGTAGTAATAGCTCCTTATTGACCATTTTGCACGCAATTTCCACATAGAATGCACTAAGTAAATTAATTAGGGAAAAATTCTTCTTCAATATAAAAATCTTGAGCGCATTAAATTTATGAACTTGATTTTCTTCATAAAATCGGCAATAGTTGACATTAGCAAGTATACGATTAAAGATATCCCCGGATCATCTGGAAGACTTGATGTAATCTCAAGATGTATTTTGTCGGCACTTACAAAGGGTAACAATCTTGAAGAAAACATTCAAATTTGGGTCTTTTTGGACAAGTACGGAGCATTTATATTTGATTCTAAATCCTTTAAGAATGAAACTTTCCCAAAAAGTGAAATTATCTTAACTGATTATTTTGTAGATTTCATTAAATGCACAAGTAGGGAAGTAAAATATATTGACAACCCACTAAACTCAATTAAGCGTTCAAAAATAGGAATTTTTGATGCTATTAAGAAATTTGATAAAAATCAGTATCAAATATATATTCTAAACGAAAAAGGTGCGAATTTTAATGAAATCATTACTAAAATACAATCAAGAGACAATTTGTTATTTATTTTAGGAGATCAAAGCGGAGATTTACTCGATAATAAGGATTTAAAGAATATGAATCTAATAAATTTGAGTTTAGGAGATCGATCTTACTTGGCGTCTTCGACGATCCGATTAATTAAGATGAACTTAGATTTAATGATATGAAAAATTTTTTATTTTAGAGTGTGTTTAATTTATATTATCTTTATTACTTACTTAGGCGGAGATATTGAGCGAAATAGAAAAGGCAAATGAAAAAAGAAGTAATCAAAGAAGAATCTTAAATAAAGTTGTTGATCTCCCTGTTACCCTTTTAATTAAGTGTGGTGTGACTCCAAACATGTTATCGTATTTTGGTTTTATGTGCTCGATAATCGTCGCTTTTTTGCTCTCAATGGGGGGATTGCATTTTCCATTCTCGATCGCCTGGATACTCCCTTTTATAATGTTTTGGGCGGGTGCGTTTGATGTATTTGATGGAGAAGTAGCCAGGAGAACTGGTTCTAATTCTAAAACGGGAGCTTTTTTAGACTCTAATTTAGATAGACTTTCAGATGCTGCAATAATTCTTGGATTAGCACTTGGAAATTTTCTTCATTTCATTTTTGGCTATATGATAATATTTCTAATTATAATGATCTCTTATATTCGTGCCAGAGCAGAAAACGAGGGAATTAATATGAAGGGTGTTGGTTTTATGGAAAGAGCGGAGAGATTGATTATTTTATGGTTCGCATTTATTACAGAATATTTATTTTTTTTTTTATCAAACCTATTTTATGGAGCTCCTTTCGAACTATTTTTCCCAATATTCACTTTAGTCTTTACAGGACTGCTAATTTTGACAATAATACAAAGATTAATATTTACTTTTAAATCATTAAGCAAAATTGAAACGCACGATAAAAATTAACCACTTCTTCTTGTAAAAAAACCTTAATAGAGCGATTATTTGCTAATCTTCTAAGTGAAAGAATAAATTTTTTAAGGTTTGCCTTATTCTAAAAGATGTAGAAATAGAAGATAATTACTTATAAATAAAAGCTGAAAATGCCCAAGAAAAGACGTTCTGGAGGAAAATCGGGAAGTAGTAAGGGACACTATAGTCAGGTTCAATGCAATAAATGTGGTCGCTTTGTTCCCCGTAGTAAGGCTAAGGCAGTAACTAGGCGGACTTCTTTAGTTGATGGGAGAATGTATACTGAATTGAAGAAAACTGGGACAATCATTCAATCCCCAAGTTCTAAAAAGTATTATTGTATAAGTTGTGCTGTTCATAGCCATCAAGTTAGTCAACGAGATAAAGAATTAAGAAAATTTTAGGTTATATGTTTAGAGCTTTAAAGAAAGAGGGCAACGAATATATAATTTCGCATTCATTTTTAGTTACAACTTCGATAATCGCTCTAATTAAATAAGTATCTTTTAATTCTTCGCTTGGATTGTATATTTTAACTTTTGAAGTTGGTTTTAATTTTAAAGTGTAATTCTCAGCGATACCTATAACATTTTCATCAGTTTTTAGAATAATGCCTAACAAACCTAATTCATAATGATAGACTATGAAAAGATATTTGGAAGTAATAGCGTCTTCTAACTTCTCAAAATGAACAACTTCTAAGTAATCTTCTTGTAATTCCTTAGGAAGTTTGATAAATGGAATAATTTTTTTTTTTCCTGATATGTAAGGGAATGGAGTATAGAACAGAATGTTAAACATGGAAATTTTTTTTATTTGTTCATTATATTTTTCGGTATCTTTTACTGAATACGCCTTATTGAGTAAAACGTCCAACTTATCGATCATAATATCTTCAGTAGAATATCCATTTAGAACGGTTGCAATATAAGCTCTCTTTAACTTTTCTATTAGTGTATCACTTCTAATTTTTAATTTATAGTCAATGCTGATTTCTAATGCTTCATTATAGAGATTTACTGCCAGTTGTGAATGACCAAGAGCTAAAAAATAATCACCTAACTCGCTAAAAACTATAGTAGTATCTAAAAAATTTTTTTCCATATCCATAGTTGAAATTTCTTCCATGATTGCCATCGCAGTATCAGTTTCTTCGCCTTGGATATAGAGAACAATTGCTTTTCCGATTGCACATTTAAGTTTTAGTCTTCCGTCGTTATATATATCAGCGAGCTCTTCTGTAAAGTTATATGCCATTACGGCATTATTATAAAGTCCATGAAACAGTAAAATTAACGCTTTTACATAGTTTAAAGTTAAACATGTTTGGTGATTATGGATTATTGTAGAAAATAAAGCAGCTCTTTCTAAAGAGTCTATAGCATTATTAACTCTGCCTAAAGAAATTAGTAAAAAAGCTCTTAAGAATTCCATCTTAGAAATCTCGCTACAGATTAACTTCTCAACAATTTCGTAATCTTTTAAATTGGTTAATTGACCTGAAGCAATCTGCAATAGTGAAATCAAGAAACCATTACCTTTCTTTAAAAATGTTACCGCTTTCTTCGAATCGTGCTTTTCAATTGCCTTGCGAGCTTGCTTTACATATTCACGAGAGATTTTTAAGTTTTCAAGGAAATTTAATATCCCCGTTACTAATTCTTCTTCACTATTTGATAGATTCTGGTTTTCAATATATTTTTCGCAAATGGCAATTTCTTGTTCATATTTGCTTGATCCTATTTCAAATTTAACGAGACCTTTTTGGCTATCAACATAGTGTGCGTCTTGAGTTATTATAGAGTCCTGAGTCACACTTATTGCCTTCTCAATTAACCATGTTATTTTTTCTTCAGCAGGATAAATTTTAGAACGTTCTATCATATAAGATAAAGTGTAGTTTAAACTTTTTTTCCAAATAGTTTTAAAATAACCCCGTAACTGCTTATCGGAAATCGTTCTGTGAATCTTTAGTAAAAAGCTGGAGAGCGATAAAATATTGATCTTTTCATGGAAGAATAAATTAGCATTTTTAACAAGTTTAAAATCATCTGAAACCAATAAAATATTAATAGCACGATTATTATCTTTATCGAGCAATTTTTGAGAGAGCGAAAGCAAAGATAAGTCAGGATCTTGAGCGGGAAACCGAATACCTCGCTCAATAAGATCGTTTTTAATAGTTTCTATCTCAGAATTAGTTATTTCTTCAACATGTATGATTTTTTGGAATTTTTCACGGAACGTGTGCGGTGCTTTAATTTCATCAAAAACAACGGCGCTAATGTAATATTCAAACCCTAAATCCGATGCGACGGTATCAAGGTTTCCAAGGATATTTTTAGCTCTAATCGAGTTCATACAAATAAAGAAATTTGCATCAAATACTATGATTTCGTTCTGTCTTGACATAATTACTTAAAACTTCTCCTTTCTTCAAAAGCTAATCTTTAATCTATTAACACATTTTAGATATTAATGATTATATTAAATCTCTAGTATTTTTCAAGTTCTTAGATTCTGTGATTAAAAATGAAAGTTATTAGTGTGATCGGATATTCTGGAAGTGGAAAGACTCATTTAATTGAATTTATTATCAAGAAATTTAAAACCGAATTTAACCTTGAAGTTAGCGTTGTAAAAAACATACATAAACATAGAATCGACGAAAAAGGAAAAGATTCGTTCAAATTTTCTGAAGCTGGCGCGATTTTCTCTGTTATTAAAAATAAGTTTAATCAAAACGCTGTTTATCTCAATAAAAAAATCAGCTTAGAAGCTTTAATAAACTGGCTCAATAAAGGCCCATATAATGTTGATCTTATAATTCTTGAGGGTTTTAGAAACGTATCATACCCTACTATTTTATGCGTAAAAGAATTACAGGATATTGATTCCCAATTAAACAAAAATGTTAAATTAATATCAGGTTTAATAACTCTAAATAAATTCAGCGAGGAAAGAGAATCTCAAATACCGATTTTTAGTATAATACAAAATTTTGAAAGATTTACTAAAATTTTTAATATACCTTAAAAGTTAATAGATTTAATCAGCATCTACCCAAAAAACTGCGAGTTGTCGGCAAATAAAATCGATATCTTGTAGATTTTCTTGGTGTTTTGTATCCTTAATAAAGTAATTTCTTAATATCTTGTATATCTCGGTTTTATTTTCATCCTTTTTTATCAAATCACGAATTTTCGATATAAAATTGATAATTGGAGCTATAAGTTCTTTGATTAACCACTCCTCGAATATTATCTGTGAGGACGACGACTGAAAATTAAATGTAATAACAAATCTAGCAATATCTTCATATCGATAGAAATATTTTTCAGGTATCTCAATTTTGTAATTTTGTAAATCCTTTAATAAAGCGTCTTTATTCATGCTTATAATGTAATCAGGCCAAACATCATCTGAAACATTTAAATCACTAAAAATAAATAACTCTAATACCCTCAATGCGATATTTTTACCAATATATCTACTTCTTGGGTCGATAAAGTTTTTGGACGCTTGGCTTGGAAGTTTTCTGAGAAATATTTTATCTATTAAGGTATATAACATTCTACAAATATGATCCACTACGATCTTAAAATTTAATGGTTCATTACTCGGAATTTCTTCTAAAGTCTTATTTTCAATCCCAATCAAACGCGATATGCTCGAATTCAAACTAAGTAGAAATGCTTTAAAGAAATCGTGATTAAATTGGGAGAGTTCTTTATTGAATATTTTTATAAAAAAGATATCTGGGTTTTTGATGTTTGTCAAAATCGAGAGATTATCTAAAAACTCTTGGATTTCGTAAATAGTGTTAGCATTAATTACATTTTCCGTTTTAGTATTAAAATCGTCTAATTTTGCTTTGAATTTATCAGGAAAAAATAGGAGATCACTCGCTTCTAAAGATTCTAAACTTCCGCTTCCAAAATAATATTTTGTATATAATAGAAATAAATTAAATTGAGATTTTTGGGAAGGTAAATTGTTCGCTTGAAATGTTGAATATAGAGTAGATTTTTTATCAATAAAATCAAATATCCGCAATAGAGAGTTCTTTTTTTCATCAGTATAATCGAAATTCCGCAAGAATTCTATTCTTATAATATCTAATTTTGGAAATACCGAATCTTCCACTCTTGAGCAGACGAAATTTAAAAAATCTAATATCGGAGAAAAATTTTCTAATAAATTACATTTCTTATAAAAATAATATAAAAGATCAACGAGGTTCACTTTAGCATTAGAATATTCGTCAAGAGCGATTTGGTATACCCTTTCCCTCCCAGCTAATAATTTATCAAGATACTGTTTAGGAACCTCTTTAAAGTATTTTAAAAAATAGTATAAATTCATGTAATAATAATTCTCAAATAATTCATCTTTACTATTTTTAATAACGATTAAGAAATTCAGAGCGTTGCTTTCACCGTTCTTTAAAACAACACCGTCTATCACAATATAAAATTTTTCATCTAATAGTTTTCTCAGAACTACTCCGAGTATTGCAATTATTGAATAGAGATAACCTGATGGAGTGGTGAGACCATCAACTTTATCATCAAACTCCTCAGCAAATTCATTAAAAACTTCCTTTTCTTCGGGAGATAGATGATAACTATACTCTAAAAATAAATTCTCATCAGATATCTTCTCTTTTACTATTAACTTTAAAGAATTTGTATCGTATCCGCAGAAGTTTTGTAAATAAAATGTAAGAAGTTCGTCGAAATATTGAAAGAAGAAAGAACTATAGGTTTTTTTAATAACACGATTCTGATTTTTTAACTTAAATTCCTCCCAATCTTTATTAATTCTTTCTTTAAATTTGTTAAAAATATTTTTTTTAGCTTCCAATATATTAAAAAAAACATGAGAATTCAATTTAATGGTTAAATCTCTTCCCTTAGCATGCTCTCCAATGGATTTAAGAATGCCCCGTAATTCACTATTAACCATTATAAATCATACTTTAATTTATTAAAATATACAAATAAATTCCTTATATCCCTTATTATAAAATTGTAAAATACCCGTATATATAATGTAAAAATTTAGAAATAAAAATCTTAGTAAAAGAATAATAGCTGAATATTTATCTTAAAAATGCAGATTTGAAATCTTGTTAATTAAAAATTATATAATTTTAGTAATTTCGTCTACTTCAGTGTAAATCATAACCTCTTCTCTATTATTCCCATCTAATGTAAGATATTTAGTTTTTTCTTTTGTAAATTTTCCGATTATTTCTGATGCAATCCCATTCTTAGCTAATAAATTAATTAAATCTCTAGCAATTTCGGGATTAATTGAAATGATTAGAGATCCCGAAGATATTGTGCTATAAGGGTCAATATTAAAAAGTTTACTCAATTCCTTTGGCTCTGGTAAGACATTAATTTTATCTTTATTAATTAATACTCCTAATTTGGATGCAATCGCAGTTTCAGCAATACCACAGAATAATCCTCCTTCGGTTATGTCGTGCATTGATGTTACCGTAAAATTATCATTAGATACAACAGCTTCCTTAAATATGCTAATACCGGGATCATAAAGGTAATTTTTACATTTCTCAATAAATTGATTACTATATCCTTTCTCTTTTAAGAAATTCTCTTTTTCTCGAGCTATAATGCAAGTACCCTCAATAAAAATCCCCTTAGTTAAGATTATCAAATCATCTTCTTTAGCCCCAGAGGATAATACTAGTTTTTCTTTATCAACTTCACCAAGTAAAGACCCAATCACTATAGGCCTATCAAGACTAGCTGTAATTTCGGTGTGACCTCCAACCACGGTTATTCCTAAAGATTTACAAGTATCATGGATATTCTTAAAAATAGATTCAATTAAATCCTCATCAGTTTTTTTAGCAGGTAATAGAAGAGTTGATTGGAACCATTTTGGAGTAGCCCCCATGCAAACTACATCATTTACATTTATATTAACTGCGTAAAATCCAATTTCGTCAGTTATAAATGTTATAGGATCTGTTTTTGCGACTAAATATTTATCGCCCATATCTATAACTGCTGCATCTTCTCCGATTTCCGAGCTGATAACAACTCTGTCATCCTCTAAATGAGTGGTAGATACAAATTCACTTAACATTTTCTGCAGGTACTTGTGTTTCAGCTTACCAATTGGAAATTCATTTTTTTTCTCTCTCATTTCCATCTCATTACAAATAGAAATTTTAAATATTTAAATTTTGGAGGTAGGGTAGAATAGAAGGGTGTATTTTAGATGAAATTGTTAATTCAATTCGTTATTTATTAGATTTAGTAAAATATGATATATAATTTTTGAGTTAAATAAATTTAAATAGCTTATATTTTCTATTTTATTCATAGCATTAAATAATTAAATTGTAAACACAAATTTATAAATAGGTTGATTAAATTGGGACTTGGAAAGGCTCTCGGATTTAGCTTGCTCGCTTATATTGGCTTAAACTTCTTATTTATCATAATATCCGAAACTATTAGCGGGAATTTAAATACACTATTTAGCGAAATTACTAGCGATCCGTTAATAATACTGTTAATATTCTTCGGACCTATTACTATTATACCCGGTACCGTCATATATATGTTATATGCACAGATTTCTTTAGGGATGTTTGATGCATCTTTGATTCAAACCATTGGTCTTATCGTAACGCCATTTTTAGCTGCTCTCATAGCGGGTCGTACTGGTGGAAGTAAAGGAGCAAGTTTCGGTGGATGGATGATAACTTGTTTAATCGGTTCTTCAGCTTTAGGAGTACTGGCATTCATAAATCCGAGTACTTTGTTATATTATGGTATTATGATTGTAGATCCAGTTATATTATTAATCACAATAACATTAAGTGCCCTGATTAACGGAGTATTTTACGGATGTTTTGCACTCTTATTTACTAAAACCGAAATGTACTAGTTTATTTTTTTGTATTTTTTTCTTTTATCTGTTTATGAGCCAAAATTGAATGAATTCCAAAGACGATATTGAAAAAAACAAAAATTAAAAACAATCCTCCTGCTTGTAGAATTCGCATATTATCATCAACAATTTTAGGAACGATTTTTGAAACTTGGACATAAATTTTCATGATTATAAGAAATAATGCTATTGTATCGACTTTGAGGACCTTCAATTTTGACTGGATATAACTAGATCTTGAATAAACTACTCCTAATATATATAAAAATAAGAACCAATCAAAAATAAAGGAGATTAACACATAAGTTGGATCCACTGATGCAGAACTGAAATAAGTACCATATAAGTAATCAATAAGTATGTAAATCGCGTAAAATAGAGTTAACAAGAAAAAGAGTGAAATATAAGCCGAAAACTTTTTAGTGATAAGTAAACGAATGATTACAATTGCTATTAAACTCACATTTACCCAAAATAAAATTTGAAGTATGCGGATCACATTTAAAAATATTGGAGTGGGTGTAAGGCTGAAAAATCTCAAAATAAATATTGCAAACCACAAATTTAACAAGAAAAAAATAACAAATTCTATAAATCGAGTTACAATACGACTTTTCTTCTTTTTATATAGATAATCATCCACTTTTGTAGATGAATCCATGCTTAAACGAAAAGCAAAAAATGCTGTGAAGAACTGGTTTATCGTTAATAGGATAATGAAGAATAATCCTGATGTTATAAAAAAAACTGTATTATTTAAAATAAAGGGTAGGAATATCGCTATCAAATAAGCTATGATAAATACCGATTTTTTTAGTTGGTCAATGGGTTTTATAACTGAAATTAGAAAGATGATTACTACGAAGTATAATAAGCTTCCACCAAATATTAGCACTGTTAATCCTATAAGTACGTTAGAAAAATACGAATTGACTAAAATCAATATCCATATAAGAGTAAAAATTAAGATTATAAACACATATAAAGGTTTTTTAAGTACTTCTTTTAAACCAGATATAAATTTCAAATTTTGTCGGCTCTAGTTTCTTATCATTGTTCGTTGTTCTATCTAATTTATTTTAATTAATACTTCCAATATTATTTTAAATTATAGTTTACGGGTATTAATCCATTAATAAACTCAAGCAATGAGTTTAATATTAGAAAAACAATAGTATATTCAAAATTGAGATTATAGGTATAGTAAGCCTCTAAATTAGACAATTTAGTATGCATTTTTGAAAGTTACCGACAAAATTAGAAACAAAGTAGCAGTCTCAAAAAACATGTAGTTTAATAATATAAAATTTTAGATTAAAGTGATTACATGAGTTCGGGTAAAGCTGATATTAACTATTCCATTAAAATTCTCGACAGAATTAATTATATAAGCATTCCTATTTTACCCGTTCTGGAGAAAAAGGATGTATTTAAACTAAATGAAAGCTGTTTGGACGGCAAACTCACTAAGTGTTACGGTAAAATTGTAAATGTCCACTCATACTTACTAAATAACGAGGAATTAACAAATACCCAGAAGTTGGATTATTGCAGTATTGAAAGATATTTTATGAAAGCGTATCTAAAAGAAATGATGAAGAAAGTCTGAGTGATCAAAAATTTTGAATTTTTAAGCTAACGGGAGTTTAAAAACTCAATATAGTCGCAATATAAGGAAACACTTTTTGCTGCGTCTCTTAACGAAAAAAAATACAAAACTCTTTCATCGTGGAGTGTTTTTTTAACCGTTGAAAATCGGTTAGCAAGGTCCGTTGAGTCAGCAATGCTTGGTAAACAAAACATAAATGGTTTCTTTGTTGATTTCTGGATTTTAATCATCTGTTTGAAAACATGATTATAGATAAAATGAGGCCATAACGGAATTACAATAATATCAATGTTTGGATCGTTTACTACAATCTCAATACAATTTACAAATACATCTACAACAAAACCAAGTGCGCCTAAATCCACAGGGTTCTTCACATTTACATTTTCATAAGGAAGTATTTCGCTAATCTTCTTTTGGGAATCTAAAATTAATTCCGGAATTTTTAAATTGTGAAAGTTGAATAGATCAGTTGTGTTTACGCTAGAGCCACCGCCAGGAGTAATTATTCCTATATTTCTACCTTGAGGGATATATTTTGGAAATAATAATTCAAATGTTTTAATAGCGTTCCAAAATTCTTCGTTATCCTTAACTATAGTCGCACCGGTCTGCTTTGCCATTGAATGCCATAATCTTAAATCACTTGCTATAGCGCCAGTGTGGGAAAACGCAGCTCTCGAGCCATCATCAGTATACCCTCCTTTCCATATAATCACTGGTTTGCTTTTTGTAGTTCTTTTTAACTCTAAAAAGAATTCGTGACCCGTAGCAGAACCGAATGACTCTAAGTAGGCTGCGATTACTTGAGTTGCAGAATCTTTGTGATAGTATTTCAGAAAATCAATACAGTTCAGGTCTATTTGATTACCGAACGATACTCCGTACCTAAACCTTATATCCCTTTTATACCCTACATCTAATAACTGGCTCATATGCCCTCCAGACTGAGACATGAACGAGACTTGCCCAGGAGTATTCATTTTGGCGCTGAACGAAAATGCCATACCTTCCTCCGCGTTGAAGGGTCCCAAACAATTCGGACCTATAACTCTCGTATTTGAATTTGATATAATGTGTTTTAATTCTTTTTCTAATTTTAAGCCCTCGGCATCCCCCGTTTCAGAAAAACCAGATGCGAAAATTACCACCCAGGGAATATCCTTCTCTACACATTCTTTTAAAACTTGCGGGATGTATTTAGTTTTAACAGAAATATACGCAGTATCTATGTGAATTGGTATATCTAAGACTGATCTATAGCACTTCCAATCGAGAATTTTATCGTATTTTGGATTTA
>Ga0315553_10000176_pt1 | contig 56548 bp, 77 predicted proteins | sample SalMarSW160140MG_FD_203099 | JGI IMG/M metagenome (GOLD analysis project Ga0315553, IMG submission 203099) | Salt marsh sediment microbial communities from the Plum Island Ecosystem LTER, Massachusetts, United States - Salt Marsh Sediment SW1601-40 ...
TTTTTGCATATTTAGTTTTTGCTTACCAAAAAAAACACTACTTATAGTGAAACAAGTAGTTCAACCAAAGAATATGACCTCGCATATATGAGCTTTTGGAAGCCAGATTACGGAGTCAAAAATGCTAAGGATAAAAGTTAATGTCTATTCTTCCATGCATTATCAGGGATGCCAAGCCGCTTATTGGCAGTTCTAGCCATAACGAAAAATAGATCAGAAAGTCTATTTAGATAGATTATTGCGAGAGGATTGATTGATTCAGCTTTTGATAGGCCTATAACTGAAATTTCTGATCTTCTGGCAATGCTTCGACTCATGTGCAAGTGACCAGATTCAAGACTGCCTCCTGGCAGTATAAAGAAAGAGATCGGTGCAAGTTCTTGCTCAAGAGTGTCTATAGTATTCTCAACCGTGGTTATCATGTCTTCATTTACTCGAGGGCTTCCGTAACGGTTATCGGTACTCGGACTATCATCGGCTAGATCGGCTCCAAGGATGAATAGATCGTTCTGAATTGTCAACAGAATCTTAACAAAATCTGAGAAACGGCTGACATGCTGGGAAGACTGCAAAGTAACCAAGCTTAAGCCAACACTTGAGTTTAATTCATCGACTGATCCATAAGCAATTATTCTTGCATGATACTTTGATAATCTCCTCCCGCCTATGAGTCCTGTCTCCCCCAGATCACCGGTCCTAGTATAAATTTTCATATGATGCGATAGTCGTCTTAAGATTTAAATTAATTTTTGACATCAATATTAGCCCTTAGTAAAAATGCCGCTTTCGTCCTCCTAAATGATCTAATTTTCGCAGGAAGCTAGCTCTCCCATAGCCATTTAGTATGAATGAATTTCTGCCTTGTGTTCTCTTAGATGCTTTTTTTTCTTAAATCGCTCATTACACTTTTCACATTTGAATGGCTTTTCGAATTCGAGCAAGAATCGTTCCCTTCTTTCTTCAGGGGTTTCAATTAGTGATTCTGGTTCACTTTCGGCCGAGTTTATCATGATGAATTATAATCAAAACCATATATGTTAGTATATTTAGCTTGAGTAAGAAATTTCCATTAGAAAGATCCTGCTAATCGTACTGAGAAATTACATGTTTTAAAGATGGTAAACCAACAAGTCGAACTTCTAAAAGTTGATGATATGTTCAAACACAGTGCCAATATTATGGGCATTAGCATCAGCGGTGTGCAGCCACCGAATACCACCACTTCGTGCTGCGCACCTAGGGGTTATCGCATCGTTAGCGGAGTCAAACTAATGAATCCTTGAATTAATGGGCCGACTTTCGAAGATTGGTCTAGTTGACCACAAATGGTGTTTTTCTCCCCCCTAAGATTTCTATAATATTCATAGCAGCAATTTCTGACATTTTCGAGCGAACCTGATATGTAGCACTTCCGATGTGCGGCAATAATACCACGTTCTCCATTCTGATTAGTGGACTATTGGTCTTTAATGGCTCACTTTCAAAAACATCTAGTGCGGCCCCAGCAACCCACTTGTTCTTTAGTGCTTTAATAAGACTCCTTTCATCAATTAATTGACCACGAGAAGTGTTGATCAAAAAGGCCGTCTTTTTCATATGCTTGAGTTTTGACTCGTTAATCATGTTACAGCTATCAGTGTTTAAATTAGCGTGTATGGAAAGAAAATCACTTTCTCGTAGGATAGTATCCATTTCTGCATATTTGGCACCCATTTCATGTTCGAGTTTTGTTTCCAACCGATGGCGGTTGTGGTACAGAATATTCATGTCAAAACCTTTCGCTCTTCGAGCTACCGCTCTCCCTATTCGCCCTGCACCAATTAGCCCTAGTGTCTTGCCGCAGACATTTGACCCTAGAAAAAGATCAGGTGACCATCCTACTTTCCATTTCTTTTGTCTTATGTAATTGTCTGCAAGTACAACTTTTCTCGAAATAGCAAGAATCAAAGCGAAGGTCAAATCCGCAGTTGCTTCAGAAAGAACTTCCCCGGTGAAGGTAACATAAATCCCTCTTTTCTTTGCCTCTTTTATATCTATATGGTCGTATCCGGTGCTTAAAGTACTAATGACTTTGAGCTTGGGTCCTGCCTTCTCCATAACCTCCCTGTCGATACGCTCGTTCAAGCTGCAAAGTAACGCATCCTTGTCTACAACGTTTCTCAAGATTTCCTTTCTAGAAGGTGACAACGAATTTCTATTCATCATAACAGAGTATTTTTTAGCTAACATGGCAGGACCGGGTTCAGGGATTTTCCTCATTATGTAGACGGCCTGTTTGATCCTCAACAGGATACTCACTCAAATGCTCCTATGAATATGTTCTTGTGTCCGTGTACAACGTTCTAAGTTTAGCTTATCCCCAAATATGTTATTTGAAAAATCAGAATGACACTCAGGTTACATTTAGCGAAACATTCATTACATCACACTTTCCATGCAGGCTGGAAGCAACCCGTTATGCCTAAGCGCATAATCTTTCAGCAGTTCCGTTTTCAAATTTTCTAAGGAGCCATGATTAACCATATAACTGAATCTTTGACCCTTGCTTATGCAGGGATCTAAGATAGAATCTAGCAAGGTTGTTTTAAGGTTATGGGCTATTCCTATATATAATATTTTCATACTGGCATGAACTTTGAACAATCCTGATTCTTCTGGTACAACAGAACTGATAGTCTCTCGGTTGAAATCAAGCCATTTTGACCATTCATCACCGGTTGGCTTTGATATTTCTTCATCTTTACCACTGCTTCCCAAATCCATTTCCAAAAAACTCTATATTATTTCGTATATAATTGCTATCTTATCTTGTATCGATACGTTTGTTAGGACATAACAAAATATGCAATGGCCAATTACCTATGCTTGCTGCCGGGAAGGACGGGATAAATCGCAGCTTCCACCATAGAGGTGAGCCATTTCACCCATGTCCCTCTGCAATTCCAGGAAATCTCTTCCCTTTATGGTTGTCCTATAAGTTCTGGCAGATCTATCAAATTCTATTAATTCTTGCTGTTGTAGAAAAATAAGATAATCCTTGAGCTGATTATAATTGACGAGACTTTTGTACATGATATGTGACCTGGATTCCCCGTCTATTGCATTGGCCGCGTTCAGTATAAGTCCGATAATGTCAGTTCTGCATCTATACTTCATGTACTGTCAATATCATGGTGAATATCGAATATTTAAGGCGAATCAAAGTGAGTACTTGATCTTTGATTTATTTTTATATTATGTTAGAATATTGAGACCTTTGGCTTAATATCCTGGGCCATAGTAAATCTAGATTTTTATTCTTGGGCGTGTAGTCGTGAGTATAGTTGCTAATGAAGGAGAAATTATGAATTCATTTGCATCAATACCCATCGTTCCTGCGAGCAGGACCAATTAATTTAGACTTCAGCCTGAAACAATGTACGTGTCATGTCTTATTTCGTTTGCTAATAGATATAATTCTCAGCAGATATTAGGGTCAAATTCCAATTGGATAATTCAATACGATATACTTCGCAAGCTCATTTAAGCACAGAATGAAGAACCGAGATTGTGAAGGGATTAGTGATTGGGGCAAGCAATAAATACATTATTGCATTCACGACAACTGCATTTTTACTCATTATGATGATGCCAAATTACAGCGTATTGGCCTCTACAGAGGACGGAGGCCGAGATAATCCATCTTCAGATAGCGTATACTTCAGGATACTAAAAGGTGACTTGAATGTATGTTCACCTAACTACCAATATAATATAACAATTTGTCAGATGGTAATGAAGGACGAAGAACTTTTGACATATGTTGGGGAGGTTACAAACAATACTCACACTAATAATTCTACAAACACTACAAACACTACAAACACTACGAACGATTCTACAAACAGTAGTAGCCATACGCCGTTGTCTGTTAGCCCTGAAATGGTGATTAATGAAGAGCAGCTGCAAGCGCTACTGACCAATAGTTCATTAAAAACATCCGAAGGCGTTGAAAGTGTAAGACAGAATGGTACTGGTGCTAGTCTTAGTAACGATACTCAAGGCAAGGACGTCAGAAAAATATACGTTGATGAATATCCGCAATATGAGCCTCTAGTTATCGAACAACCACCAGAGGAAGAGATTGCTATCGATAGTTCTTTGCAGGGACATTGGGAAAGCAATCGACAAACATCATTCATGAACAACCAAACGCTATCAAACGGATATCATGATATAGAAGAGCCAGTGCCTCCGAAGGCGCAACAGGACAATCATCTAGATTCCATGATAACCAATGGAGGTTCGAGTTTAGATGAAAATCCTAAAGCGGATACAAGCAATTCCTACAGTAGTATTCCAATAGGAAGGTCGTTGCCAGTGGGAAACTAATCACTGTGTTGAGGCAAACTCAGTGATTACCTTCTATTATATTTTGCTTCAGCTGAGCGAATTCTTGCTCATTTATTACACCTTCGCTCTTCAATCTTGCTATCTTGAAGAGCTCATCGGCTGGTGAATCCGGTGTAGAGAATGAGGCACTTGCATCGGTGACCGACTGACGCTCTTCAGACAAAAACTCCCATTTACTTATCATGGCTCTGACTATTTTGACTAGGAGAAGGGCTTTACTCTTAGGAATGTACTCAATTATCCATTCAGATTTGTTCCCTGCAATTCCATACTGATCCAGTGCAGGCAGTTCATTATCACTTTGAATTCGATTCATTCTCAACCCAATGCGGGCTGAAAATAATCCTTCCTTGTGGTTGATGTCAGTAATTACTGAGTATGGTATTCCAATGGTGTTTTCCTTCAGTCCATGCAATGAAATGTCTCGGATAATTATTCTCCTGTCGGTAGCATAAATAACGTAAGAAGTTAACGGTAGACCTACTAGCCTTACTTTGCTTTGGGTTATAACTAATAAGATTTTTTCATTTATGTCTAGTTTGCTACTTATCTCTGTGATTCTGTACAATTCATCTTCGTCTTTGATGGGTATCGTTGGGTCAGTCCCGTCTATATCGATTACTCTCTTAGTTCTAGAACCGAAGAGCACGCGCTATATCCTGCCAGTCTATTATTTAAGCGGCCGACCATGATAAAATGTACAATTTGGATAATAATACCTGTCTCCTGGACTTTCAGTATCTAATGAATAACAGGAATGTTACGCGGTCATCTCCTAGGCTATAATGACACTTATTATATTAATAGCCGCCAAGAAAAAGAATAGACGAAATATTTTGCGGTCAATCCCTTGCTTCGTGAAACCTGCAGCACTGAATCATTTATGGGTGACTACCTCCCCTCCCAATCGAAGAAAGGGCCAATGAGAACATCTGAATGGCCGGTGGTCCAGCTTGGTTAAGATGCCGCCTTGACATGGCGGGGGTCGTTGGTTCGAATCCGACCCATGTTTATAACGATGCTTAAATTCGGCCCAACTGTACAGTGACGTAAGAAAGGTGATTGCTCCACCTGTATGTGGTGGACAGTGCAGATTATGCTCATGAGTTGCTCATGACTTCGGTCAAACCGGTGCACACATGGACCTTAAATATAGACAAGTGGGGCACTCTAAGTGTGAAACAGACCCATAAAGACGTCTAATAGTGTTAAACTAGAAGCCTGGATAAGGCGAAACAGGTTGTCAGGTTAGAAGACCGTCAACCTTTCGCGGACAGCGGACAGGTTCATAACACTGGTTATAGATCACAGTATTGATATCATATTGACACACGTATCATTATCTAAAGCATCTTCGAAGACTCATTATCTGATACCATTGTAGTATCATTATCTAAAGCAAGATACTAATGCAACCATCGAATGGCCATGAGGGATATTGGGGTCGGCTGAGTACGGCAGATTATACAATTTGTTGGTTTGCGATGAGTAATGACTTATTGCATTCTTCTGTAACGAGGCGCCATCTGGATGTAGTACATAATTAAGAGCAGGTTGCGCTGGAACTGTGTAGCCGAGTTCCTTGAGCCGCCGTTCTTTCCACCATGAAATACTCTCTATTCTGACTCGCTCCATCTCTAATTTGTTTTGCCGTCGTCTCATCAACCAACTGTTTAGAATCGTCAGGAGTGTAGCGATAACACCTCAAGTTACCAGAAGACCATAAATGAATCCAAATTCATTAGTGGATTGGACTGACACTTTATGGAATTCAAAACTAGCATATGGCTCTTATAACTGAAATATAGTTATACTAAAATCTTATATAACATATTCCCACCCTCCTCGCAACACTTTTGGCTAGTTTTCAACTGATATGCAACGGTCAGCTAGATCAACCGGGTACGCGACAGAAATGGCTTCCGGTTGATCTCCCACGCCGTTGCGTGACGGTTGAAAACATGTAGAAACTGTTGCGCCGAGGTTGACTACTAATTTATTATAATCTTATACTATAATATTCTTCTATGACAACACTCAGTGATGTCAAAGACTTAATGGAGAATCATCTAAAACACGAGATTGAAGTTATGAATAAATGGACAGAATTAGGTGAAAATGATAACATATTATTCATAGATTGGTATATTAATCACCCATTACGTAAATCTCTCAAGAGATACTACGAGAATGTGGACAGCAGACGACTGGGATATCTTGAGACTAAAGATGATGGTATTTAGCACTTGGAATCTACAATCTAGAAGAGATGCTGTAGGTGCGATAGCATCTTATGGAAAACCGGCACTACCCGCACTAACGGAGATTGCCACATGGACATGGAATGAAGAATTTCGGGCTTATGTATTAGACAAGATAAAACAGATCAATAACAAATAAACTGTTGCGAGTCGGTTGACGCAAAAGCTAAATTGGTTTGTGTCATGTAGTGAAGATTAGCTTTTTGGATTGAGCATATTTAAATGCCGTCGAGCTAATTTACTACAAGATTTTGGTGATCAGCGATACAATAGCGATAAAGAACGAGTTAAAAGATCTTTTTTTAGACGCCATCTATCAATAAATAAAGATTCTCTTCTACTACACCAGAAGCAGGTTAGATTTGGGATTGGTAGAGATGACAATGGGAACTTAGTAAGTCCAGAATTGTTTGATGTCTATATTTGGACACTCAAAGTGGTTAACAAATATCCAGCGATTACAAAGTCTGTTACCGGATGTAATGCCGAACTCTTCGTCAGTTCAATCACGCCTCCACTTCAATTAATATGGAAGACGAAATCTAATGAGCCGTCGGATATTGTTTATCAAGTTACCGAATCTACTGATCATAGAAAAGAGCTCTTAAAACGATTGGGAGACAATTTTATAGATGGATTAATTTTGAACGGTTCTACTACGATTAATATTTCAAAAGGGGAGAGTAAAGAATTGTATTTATTGCTAGCTTCGGCTGAGTCAGATTTTGGTTTTATAATAACAAATGGAGGCTCTATGAAATGGTATAAAGATGTACTCGCTAGACGAGTTGACAATCAATTACTCTTATTCCATATACCAAAAAATGGTGAATTGCCATTGAGATATAGACTTGAGATTAACCTGAATAATGAGAAGATGAAAAGATTTGATCTAGTTATTAGTTCATATTCTAAAATTGATTTATACCCAATTCCATTCTATAGATAAATCTTAATCCAACAACTATCAATACTACACGATTTCCATTCAAATCCGTTTCTGACTAATACCTCATTAATCTCTCGCCATTCTCTTTTATCCAGCCATCCATTCGGCTTAATCTCTACATAGTCATCATATTTCGTCACTTTGACTTTATTGATTCGGAATCCCAACAATCGCGCAATGTCATTTGTGTTTAGTGCAGCTAATCTCATCAATGATTCAACTTTATTCTGACCCAATTCTAATTTGATTCCCGCTTTTTCTGCTGGTGTCTTGTTCTCTAAAGCCATATGAGGTCTAATGAAATTGTAATGTATTCTCATAGCATCAACCAAATCTTGAGCTGTCTCTTGTTTATCCATACCTCTCATCACAATCTCACGGTCTCGCATAGTGCCATTGAGTCTCTCTACGTTTGCGTTTAATCCCTCATGTCTAATTGATACACTTCTTATGTTTTGTACTCTCGGGCTTTGTAAACTGAATAGCTCTTTGCGATAGGCTTCATCATATGTCGGTAAACCATCATGGACAAACGCTTTGGGTAATGGAGCTCGCTTTTTCATATCTTTTAACAATGCAACACCCGCAGCGATATCACGTCTTTGACTGAGTTTAGAACATATCCAGAAACGAGTTTTAGAGTCCATTAGATTCCACAGCCATGAGTAATGATTGTCAAATATGTGTCTGGTATGATTCTCTTTTTTCTCTAATTGATTGTTATTCTCTTTTCTAACGTGGAGTAACATATCGTCTACATGATAGACTCCACCGACTTGTGGTACTAATGTATCTACATATGGTTGAACTACATTAGTGAATTTTGTTACCCATCTGCATACATTCGAACAATGGATACTGAAACCATACATTTGTTTTAGATGGTCACTGATTTTACGGAATTAGACTCCCTTGAAATATAAGTCGATTGCAGCGGTAATTATTTTGGCAGACGCTTTCGCATTTTCGAATGCCGGATTGACAACGAATCTATGATTACAGGCTTTGCAGACATACCGCTGCATGTCACCGTATTTGTTGTGACGTATTCCGAATTTCTGATAGGTTTGACTGAAACATTTTGGACAGACGATTTGACCTAATTGAATCGCTGATGGGTTGACCTCTTTATCTTGCAGCTCTTGTAATGGCTGTAAAATCGTATCGTGGTAAATCTTCTTTCGTAGTAGTTTGCTGAATTGAACAGCGTGTATGTGTTTGCATGGTTGATGTCTTGCCTGAAAATCCAAACACTCACAGATCCACCCATTTTCATATGTGTTGATTACATTATACCATTGATCTGTATTTGTTTGTGAGCGAACTTTGTAGGCTAGTTTATTCAGTCTCTTAATTGACACGGCTTTAGCGCTGCGATTTCCTATCGTGTTAGCGATTTCCAAACCCCTCATTTTTCGTGCATCGATGTGTTGCAACTTATCCACTCTACCACCTAACTATCTATAATACGTGCTCAAATATATAGTTTGTGGATATGTGGCGATGTAGTAATGCTCATATATGGTAGAGTGGTATTAAATATCAAATGGGTAAAGTCAATCTAACTATAAACGATGATTTGGAGAGACAATTCAGAGAAACAGCCTATAGAGTCAAGGGTATGAAAAAGGGCTTTCTCACGGACGCTACAGAAGAGGCGATAAGTGTGTGGCTCAAATATATTCAAATGCATTTAGATGAAGAAACTAAAAAATTAACACCTAGAGAATTAAAATCACTTGAAGAGATTGATTCTGATAAAGTGAAAATGATTGAATATCCAAATGCAGAAGAGTTTGTAAAACATATGCGAGCCAGTAGACACAAACGCTAATGGTAGGATGGAAGGTCAACGCATCTAATAGGTTTCTGAAATATCAAGACGATCTACCTGATAAAGAGAGAAATACGCTAGACCACATAGTTCTAGATCTTGGTAATTCACCAGATCCAAGAAGATTAGCAGATGAAAACATAGTAACCCGCAGACACGGGAGAGTCTATACGCTCAGACTCAGCAAATCGTATAGACTTGCATATAGAGTTTATTTTCGTGAAAAGATTATAGAAATAGTGAGCGTAGGTGATCATAAAGAGGTTTATGGTAAAGATTAATCAACATAACAAATCTTTTATGCAGCCATTTAGCTATATACACTGGTGAAAAAAATAGTGGGAAATCTAGTTTGGCTCTATGACAGCGCTAACACTTGCAATTGTTGGTCCATTTCACGTATGCTACGATAGCGGTTAAGCCGGTCAAGACTATTCCCGCTAACGTGAGCGCTTGACATCTGTCCATATATTCTCTTCCCAACCCCGTTTTTCACCTCCGTTGTTGAGGCTGGTTGAGTAGCTAAGCTATGATTTCATTGTAAAAAGCTGATCGTCAACCGCAGCGCAACACGACCACCCGAAATGCAACGTCAAGTCAGATCTCCCGAGTACGCGACAGAAATGCTAAGCCGGCTCTGTTAACTCACCGGCTCATCAACAAGCCGTTAACTCGGCTCATGCCACAATATTCGTTTTAATTCCGCTAAACTGACCATCGATCTTAATCATACTAACAAAATCTTTATCAAAACTTTGAATAGCTTGAATGTTATTTTCGACCATAAGCACTAAGCTAAGCCAGTCTGAAAGTGACGCAGGTATAGTTGGGTATTTTCTAATAAACTGAATAGCAGAACCAATTTGCGTCTCTGTTGCATATAGTATATTGACGTAACGTGAATCTAATATAGTATTACTACACAGCTCGAAAAAGTGTTCTCTTTCGTCTTCATTCCGTTCACGACGTTTCTGAAGATATGTTATATATGCCAACACTTCGCTCAGAACATATGATGAAAGATATAACTCATTGTGAAAACGAGTATTCAGAAGTGAACGTAGTATTCTGCTCGATTGGAAATGCTGACGATGTTTATCATCAAAGACTGCTATCCATATCATTGCATCAACATATATCTTATTTATCGTAAGACATCAATTTTGTGAATTGTTATTCTTGTCTAATATTATTATCCAAAATAGTTTCCAATGGGTCTTGACCATGAATCGTCTCTTTCATTGCTGATTTTTTTAAACTTTCAAACGAAGATAATAGTCTACTAACTTCATCGCTATTATCAGTACTCATCCCCATTCTATCTCCCATTGGTGTTGGAATCACGCGATTCTCTTGTTTATATGATATTATAGCCCTCTTGTCATCGATTACCATAAAGTGCTCATTAGGAACTTCTTTACCGGTGTACACGTTAATTCCGTTATATATGAGTCTGTTAATTATGTTCCTATTGGGACCACTTGCGTATACCTCGATTTGGATACCATTCCTCGCGGCTTCTTCTGCCGGATTGCGTAGGTCAAGATAATCATAAGCACTAATCTCGCCAGTAACAATCTTAATACTGTTTTTCGCATTTCTAATCTCGCCAGCTACAATCTGTCGAAATTGAGAATCAAACTTAGTTCGATTAATCTCAACTTGCCCCATATTGCTCACCAATTGTTGCAGTCAATTACTATGATTAAATATGTAACTGCAATAAATACCATAATAGTCTTCCAATAAATTTATAGACTCAATCTGCGTTATCGTGTATTCAATCAAATCATTATTACTATGACTATTCATTATCTTATCATCTGTAATATCCGTTCAAGAATCTCTCTCCCCTTGGCTGTGAGCTCGTAGTATTTTACAGCAATTGGCCGTTTATCTTCGCTTAAACCGTAATTGCTGGTCACTAGTTCTGCTCTCTCCAATGCATTCAGATGGAAAGTGATAATCTTTCTATCGATAGACAATGCTTCGCCGATTTGAGTAGCGTACATCTTCTTATCCGTTAATAAATGTAAAATCTGTAGTCTGGTTGGTTGTGACGCGGTGTGAATACGTTCGATATCCGGATTGTTATGTAATTCCTCAATGAATATCAATTCCGTCTGGGTAACTCTATATCCCATAAGCTATATGAATTATACTCACGCTAAGCTATAGCTTTTCCGGAAATCTTTATATCCATGAGGATACTATATATCCGTAGCAGTAATGGAATATCCTAGTAAACGTGAACAACTCGGGTTGGAGATATCCAAAAAATTCAGAGCGGTTAGGCGTATCAACAAACATCTCTACAGAGTTAAATCACAATCCGGTAATGTTAAGCATTATCATGTTAATCTCACTAAGATTGGATTTTCGTGTAGTTGTCCTGACTACACCTATCGTGGCGTCAAATGCAAGCATGTGCATGCGGTTGAACTATCATATGCGCTACGTCAAGAGGTTGAGAATGTAGTAATCCCAGAAATTACGTTAGAATGTTGTCCAACCTGTAAATCTGAAAACATTGTCAAGCATGGTGTTCGTCACAACAAGTCTGGCAATATCCAGCGATACAGTTGTAAGAGTTGCGGTAAATGGTTTACATTCAATATCGGATTTGAAAAAATGCATGGTACGCCACAAATGATTACATCTGCCATGCAATTGTATTTCAGTGGAGAATCATTCCGTAATAGCAAGCGATTCTTGGAATTACAGGGAGTAAAGATAAGTCATGTTGCCGTATACAAATGGATTAAAAAATATGTTTCTCTAATGCAGAACTATCTTGACAAGATAAAACCAAAAGTTGGCGATGCTTGGAGAACTGATGAGCTGTATTTGAAAATTAGAGGTAATACTAAATATCTATACGCTATTATGGATGACCAAACCCGTTACCTGATAGCACAACAGGTAGCAGATACCAAATTCAGCGCCAACATTAGCCCGATGTTTAGAAAAGCTAAATCGATAACTGGTAAAAGACCGAATGTCTTGATCAGTGATGGAGCACCGAATTTCAATGATGCATTTCAAAGAGAATTTTTCACCAGACGTAGCCCGCGTTCAAGACATATCAAACATATCAGATTACAAGGCGACCACAATAACAACAAAATGGAGAGATTCAATGGCGAGGTTAGAGATAGAGAAAAAGTTATGCGGGGATTGAAAAACTCAACTGATTCAAAAGTGTTGGATGGATATCAAATCTATCATAATTACATTAGACCGCATGAGGGAATTGGGAATATGACACCGGCTGAGAAATGCGGGATAACAGTAGAGGGAGAGAACAAATGGAAGACGTTGATACAAAACGCGACCGTTAAAAAAGAGGTGAATCATAATGAAAATCTGTGATATAATCAGTGGTTTGATCCTGGGATTAACTATTGTTGGTGCGATAGCAGGTTGCAAACAATTAACCGATAATCTGTCTTAATATATCTCTAGTTGAGCAGCATCCAGCTACTCTTCTGTTATATAATCTCTGATCAATTTGGTCCACTATTATTGAAACCATAGTTTGTATTTTCTGGTTCTGTTCAATAATTAAGTTCAAGCTTTTTTGTATAGTAGCCAGATCATTTATCAGGTCAGAATCTGTGAGAATTTCATTTATCGCCGCCTTCATTTTATTAATGTCAGATTTGTGCTCGGTCTTACCCACAAAGACTTCATTAAAATAGGCCTCGCCATTTTCTGTCCGTCTCTCCTGAGATTTCTGGATGAACTCAATAACTTTTTCAGGTGAAATTGTCTCTTGACGCATGGTGGGACGCCATCCCGTCGAAATGTATTCAATTACCCCGTCGTAGTGATATTCGTAGTTTCTGTTTCCGATATTTATGGGAGTTGAACGGAATGTTATTTTCTCTTTTACAACTCTATCAATTTTTTGTCGTAATTCGTTGACGAATTCATTATGACTCTCCACCATTCCGTGCAATCTTGTAATACCTTTTGGGATTTGGGGATCGTCAAGTTGCAAATGGTTCATGGCTAGCTTATAGATATCTGAAGACTGTGATGGCATTCCGTAAATCATGCATCTGAAATCTTCTGTAATCCATTTAGCCGATTGTCCGTGATGTACTGTGAGTTTAGAAGCTAATGGTCTAAAGACAAAACGATTTAAGCTAGAATAATGTTGTCTCCGATAGCTGAGAAAAAACGAGATGAGGTCAAAATCAGCGCAATCAATGCTGCGGCTGCAATCAGCACCTCCGCAATGGCAACTGTCAAAACCGTCGCCCACGGCTCCATTCCATTCGTCATTAGCATCGCTTTCTGCATCCGAACCATATTTAAACTCTGAATCTTCTGAATCTATTTCACTCATGTGAGCCGATGGTTAACACCCCAAAAATGAGCCGTCATGTTAACAGAACCGCTAAGCCGGGGATTTCTGTCGCGTACTCGGGAGATCTAACCTGATGTTGCAAAACGGGTGGTCGTGTTGCGAAGCGGGTGAGTCCACCCATCTATTAATATCCATCAATCCATTATGGCTATCGGTTAATGAAATATCTCAGAAATCAAGAATTTCTTGTAATTCTTTTGATAGCCTCTGGTCTGGTTATAGTCGCATCTGGGATTTATCTCAATTGGTGGCAAATGAATACTGTTCTTGATTTAGTGCCAGAGATAATTCTTTTCAGTTTTATCCCGCTATTCTTATGGGGATTTAGAAAAAGAATTTGGGGTGAGTCGAATAATAGTATGACTCAATCATCGGTAACTAACACTCGGAGAATGGAAGCCAATCTGGCAGTGTTTATGGGCTCACCCGATTTCGTCGACCCCAAATATATCTGGCATTACCATACCCGCGACCGAATCAATTTCCCAGTATTCTTGAGGCAAGCTAAAAAGAAGATACGCATGTCAGCATTGACTTTCTCATTGTTAACTTTGCAATATGAACCATTGTTACGCGAGCTGGCTTCAAACGGGATAAAGTTAACTTTTCTAATTCTTGACCCGCTATCAGAAGAAGCGAAAAGACAGACCTCGTTATACAGATCCAGTAATGATCTAACCGATCAGATAAATAGTTCTCTCAAGCGATTATGCGAACTGAAACAACGATATCCAAAGAACATAACCATCAAAAAATACGCACTACTACACGGCGATAGTATTACGATTCTAGACGATTCAACAATCAAAGTCGAAGAACACGTGATTGATAGCGGGCCAAATGATAGAGAGAATTTAGTAATATTCAAAAAAGATAGCAAGAAAGATTTCTCAAGCTACCTGAAACAATTTAATGGTTTGGAGAAATCAGCCACAGAACATCAATGTCAGCCAAGTTGATTTCTGAAATAGTCACTCAGTATCGCTCTTGCTGATTCTGAAACTGTTTCCAATTTTCGATGTTTTCTCTCTTTTTCAATCGAATCATAAAGCTCTTGTGAAACCGATAACATAATTCTCTTCATAGCCATATATCGATACCTATTGATATCAATAAGAACATTTATAAATCTATGGTTGTTATGTATCTATTGATATCAATAGATGACTGAGATTGATGGACGAAAAATGAGGGGTTTGGAAATTGCTAACACTATAGGCAATCGTAGTGCAAAAGCCGTTTCTATTAAACGGTTAAACAAACTGGCATACAAAGTTCGCTCACAAACAAACGCCGACCAATGGTATAACGTAATCAAAACCTATAATGAGGGTTGGATGTGTGAATGTCTGGATTTTCAGGCACGTCATTCACCATGTAAACATATACATGCAGTTCAATTTAGCAAACTACTCCGCAGAAAGATCTATCTAGATACCATTTTACAGCCATTACAAGAACTCCAAGCTAAAGAGGTTAACCCCTCGGCGGTAGAATTAGATCAAATTGTCTGTCCCAAATGTTTTAGCCAAACATACCAGAAATTCGGAATACGACATAACAAATACGGGGATATGCAGCGGTATGTCTGCAAAGCCTGTAATCATAGATTCGTTGTCAATCCGGCATTCGAAAATGCGAAAGCGTCTGCCAAAATAATTACCGCTGCAATCGACTTATATTTCAAGGGAGTCTCATTCCGCAAGATTAGCGACCATCTTAAACAGATGTATGGATTTAGTATTCACTGTTCTAATGTATGTAGATGGATAACAAGATTCACTAATGTAGTACAGCCATATGTTGACACTCTAATACCGACAGAAATTGGCGGTGTCTATCACGTAGATGATATGTTACTCCATGTTAGAAAAGAGAATAATAATCAACTCGAAAGAAAAGAGAATCATACTAGACATATTTTTGAGAATCACTATTCTTGGTTATGGAACTTGATGGATTCAAAAACTAGATTCTGGATTTGCTCTAAACTCAGTCAAAGACGCGATATCGCCGCGGGTGTTGCATTGTTACATGACATGAAGAAACGCGCGCCAATGCCTAAAGCGTTTGTCCATGATGGGCTACCAACATACGATGAGGCATATCGCAAAGAATTACGAACTACAAATAATCCAAGAGTACAGAACATACGCAGTGTATCAATTAGACATGAGGGTTTGAATGCCAATATTGAAAGATTGAATGGAACTGTCAGAGATAGAGAAATAGTTATGCGCGGTCTAAACAAACAAGAGACTGCGCAAGATTTGGTTGATGCAATGCGCATTCATTATAATTTCATTAGACCTCACATGGCTCTTGAGAACAAGACGCCGGCAGAAACGGCTGGGATTAAACTAGAATTGGGTCAGAATAAAGTTGAGTTATTGATGAGGTTAGCTTCGGTCAACAAGAATGATATCGCACAACTCTTGGGGTTTAGATTCAATAAAGTGAAAGTCAACAAACAAGATGGCTATGTTGAGATAAAGCCGAATGGATGGTTGGACAAGAGAGAGTGGAGAGAGATTAATGAGATACTAACAAAAGATGGATTTGAATGGAAATCGTGTAGTATAGATAGTTGTTGGATTAAATCAATCTAGCGAACTGATAAATCGATTGATTTGAAGAGATGGTCTTTATCTTCGTTTAATTCAATCATCGATAGCTCCAATATCTCGCTTCCACGTTGCCTCATATTTTGCCATCCCATTTTTTCTATATGTTCGAAATATTTCCTCATCTCTTCTACCGATATCTGAAAGAGCTTATTTTGATTATTATTTTCAATAGAACAATAGGTTAAGCAAGACCCAACTAATAGTGACAGTAAGCGTGTATTCTGTCCGATCTTACCCATGCCGAATATCGTGTATGGAGTTTTCTCATATCTCAGATAATAATTAGATCTCAAGATTCTTTTAGCGTCTTCGCCCGAATTCGGGGAGAATACCATCTTGACTAAATCTGCACCTGTATCAGACATCTCTTGATATATTCGATGGATTTCATCTTCAGTCGGAGTTGTCCTGAAATCATGATATGAACATAATACTCCAACATCATTCTGTTTTGCAAGATTGATTATCTTATCACGATCTTTTTCATATGTAGACAATTCAATATCTATGAAAGCAGGTTTAGCTTCGATGCCATTACTAATAATTGATAATCTGGTCTTTTCGTCATATTTGAAAGCACCTCCATTTTCTCTATTTCTGTTCGTCACAATTAGTGGTATTTTAGATCTTGAAATGAGATCGTTAGCTAAATTTTCATTTATGTTGTTAATAAAATCGAGACGTAGTTCTGCAAGATCTATGTCTTTCTCAACAGCTTTCCCTAGTCGATCAAAATAATCGTGTTCAGTAGTTGCCACTATGGGAGCGCATAAAACTGGTCTTTGTTTCATGATATCAGCAATGTTCTTGTATTGTTGTGACAACCTAGAATGGATAAATATACGTGTATTTCAATTTATACGTTGTTAAAATCTTAAATAGTAGTTACTCTGTTCCTCGATCTTGACCTCTTCTATACTCGTTTCCAAGCCATATGTTTGTCTGTTGCTTCCCTACACTAAAGACTAACTCATTAATAGCTAATGCTAATCCATAGTTATTACGCAACCAATCTTTCCACCATTTATCACTTTTAGAAAATTGTCAACTGCTTTCCAAATATCATCTGGAATCCAATTACTCGACATTCATTGGAATCAGCACAAACTATATTTAAATTCTAAGTGAACACAGAAAGATTCTTCAATCTCTGATAATGGGGATGTGATAATATCCACTGCTTCACTTTTTCGGCATCGCTTTTTTCGAGTAGACTAATCTTGTATAACATCTCAACCTCTTTTTTCATATATTCATCTACTGCTATCTTAGCATCCTCTAGTGGAGTCAACTATAACTAGATTATGCTCTTTTGTTCTAATAAACTATATTCACCCGACTCGCAACAGTTTCTACGTAATTTCACGAGTTTTCAGATGGTTAATCTGATTTCCACTCAAACATCGAGCTGTCGAATGTAGACGCAATACTGCAATTTGGACATGTTTCTTTCACTCCCATTGCGATTAATTTTTCAAGCTCATTCGGGTCTTTCACAGTGATACTCTTAGGGTTAAACTTGTGCCCACATTTTGGACATGTCAGCACTACAGCCATCTTCGTAAAATATCGTATACTGGCTGAGATATAATAATCTATCTGGCTTTCGATATGAGTCTAGGGTTTTCCCTATTTAGTGCCCAATCACGTATCAAATCATCATTTTCTAGGAAATATTCCCTATCCACGATTATTAGATCATTACACCCAGTTAGGTCAAGAAATGGCTCCTCTCTTATCGGGAAATTTCTGCCAGGTTCGATCCCACCTACAAAGACACCTCTCATTAGGTCTAATAGTGATTTTCGGAAGCTATAATTGTTTCGTCAACCGCAGCGCAACACTTTCGGCAGGTTTTCAACCGTTACGCAACGGCGTGGAAAATCAACCGGGTATGCGACAGAAATAGCCGGGGTAAGACTTAAATATGTCTCTAGCGATATTACTAGTGATATGCTATCGAACTGGATCTCGAGGGTGGGCAGCTCGATTCCTCGTGGTTTCTCGCGACATTATGTACTGAATTTGCTTAAAGATGCTCCTATGACAGGAAAAGAAATTATTGACAGGGCAGTCCTGCAGAGCGATGGAAAGTGGAGGCCTTCTCCTGGTCTAATCTATCCAATGCTAGGTAGGCTATTGGAAGAAGGACTAATTGAAGAGGCAGAAAATGGCAGGTACAGAATAACTTTGAAGGGACTAGAAATGGCTTCGGACGTAGAGTCGATAAATAGCATTATACAAAAGCAGTTGGATGTTATGCTCCGATTCGGAAATGTAGGCAAATTCATGGCATTGGACCTTATTGATAGAGCTTCTGCCATAGGCACTGCTCTTAGCTCAAACTTGGATAAGATGACAGAACAGGAGAAGGGAAAATATCGAGAATTTCTCGTTTCTGAGTTAAAGAAACTGGATGACCAAGAACTCAAAGAAAGGGACCTCGAATTAGACTAAAATCAACTCTAGCTTTTCTTTTTTGTTATGCCCGCACCGCGTTCATTCGCGGATATGGCCATGTATATGGCTAAGATACCCTCTATTAGGAACGAAAAGAAATAAGAATCAGTGATTTAGAATTTTGCAACCTACGAACTCAAGACTCATTCCATGGTTCCTCTTGGTGTTTTATTGCCAAGGAATCAGGTACCGGTTTATTTTGTGGCCTGTGAAGCAAATTGATAGAAGGTTTATCACTGTGCTGCGCCAAATACATACGATAGAATCTTTTGCAGATTTACCTCACATGGTAAGCTAGTATCTATGGCTAGATGCCTTCCGTGAACAGGTTCATATATGGTCTTCATTTTGGAATAAACTGAATAACCTGCATCAGAGTAGTCATTTTTCCTATTTCTCAATCGGTCTAGTACAACATCCTCTGGACAGGTGCATTCAATCACATATAGCTGCACATTGTTTGATCGAAGCTTATTTTCGACTTCCATTCTGGATCGTTCTCTGTTAAATGTTGCGTCAAGAATACAGTCGATCCCGGCGGCAGTCAAATATTTAGTCAATAACATCAACACATCATATATTAATCGGCCTTCAGTCCTTGAATAGGTAGGATATCTTATTAGCTCTTTCCGTATCTTGTCAGAAGATAATATGCTAACCCCGGTTCTGGAGACTAGGGACCTAGCGAGAGTCGTCTTGCCTACTCCAGGCAAGCCACAAAAGAGAATAATTTTAGGCATTACAAACGCAATGACATCATCAAACAGTCTTGAAAATTCAATTTTACCCAAGTAGCGACCTGCGAACGAGAATAATTTGGTGTTGCGACGACACACTACTTATTCTTATCATCAGGGAATATGTAGTTGATAACCATGTCGACGGTTTTATTCTTTATTTTGTCTTTGTAATATCCGATCCCTTTTGTTGGTGTGTTAAGTGCTTTTTCTTTTGCGACACTATCTACTGGTCTGTGGTCTGGAGCACCTTCAAATCTTATCTGATAATCTTTCATTTTTGAAAGAATTGCTGAATCATAAATATCCTTATGCCACACGGATCCAACGAAGTACAAATACGGTGGGTTCGCGCGCTTTTTTATGAATTTAAGCACATAATCAAATGTTTGCTCGACGGTCTTAGGCGATTCAGCAAATAATATTAGATCATCTTTAATTCCACCTTCAATTAGCCTCTTTTTTATGGCCTGACTAGTGTTGTTGTCCACGACTACTAGTACCAGCGTATTGTTACGATCAGGCTTAGAAGTCGTAACAATACGATACAATTCAACACATACTCTTATTCGCTCTTCGACATAGTTTGGAACAGTTTCAGCTGCCTCGCTCTCACTATGTACACCAAAAAGGATGATTAGATTCCCATCTGTGAAGTGAGGCTGTGACATTTAGTACAACATCTACTGCTCGTCATTTATAGGTTGCCTCTTCTCTTTTGTATGCATAACAGGGTTACCAATCTCAAGACAGATATCATTAAACTATTAAGATCGTATTGTTTGCTGACACATAATTTATGATTCCCTGGTTAGTTGGTAAATCAGGTAGCTATGATTGAAAATTGAAATCGTTTCGAGGTTAGTATATCTGGATCTCTTAAAGATAACAAATTCTATTCGAGATCCAATAAGATACGCCTATTCATAATTCTCTAGTAATTGTACATGCCCAAGCGTACTACCTTCAGGCTAATAAGAGTAAAGTTTTTACCTTGAAATGCTGCATAAATTATGTTGATGCTACCAACCTTTGGTAAAGCTCACTATCTTTGGTGAAGATATCGGAACAGTCTAATATATTATTATTATTCACCATCCGTATCTTTAAATGTGGTAATCCAGCGAAATCATCTATTGTATCATTAACATCAAGTATGTATGTTGTTCTAATTTAATGATGATAAGATTACAATCTCGATTGTAAACCTAAGACATAAACATAAAGAGGTTATGCAAAGCAGACAACGAATTTCCGCGCTCTACTATTGTGAACACTGATTTGGTTCCGGGTTATTGGACTCCATATTAAGGAATGTATTGGAGGATCCCCGATCATTGAGGCAAAATCAGTAAAAGAATAAATCTTAGGTTATAATCTTTGATTACCCACATTTTAATTAGTTGATAGTAGGATTAGTACCTATTTTATTTTTAGATGATGCATTAGTCCTCCATAAATATATTGCATGAATATAGTTTAGGGAATTGCAGTGAAGAATAGGGCTAGAAATGACATTATTGCGATGATTTTGGAAGCTGCTCAAGGTAAAGGGACGAGTAAAACGAAGATCATGTTTAAGGCGTATTTGTCAACCAATCAATTGAGAGAATATCTTGCAGAATTGTTACATAATGGGCTTGTAAAATATGATGAAGATAGAAAAACTTATCAGATAACTCATAAAGGCGAAAGGTATCTGGAGCTTTATGGTGGTATGGAAAGAATGATACCAATGGACAATATGAAAATAGAAGAATAGAATCTCTCAGCTTAAATGTATGAAAAAGGAATCGTTCCTTTTTATTATGTATGATCTTTTTATTCAGATTATTCTTTAATTGAAGGTAGAAACTATCTAGTCTCCTATCCATCATCATAGTAATAATAATAACAATAATGTAATGGTCTTCGAGGGTGTAGGGTTAAGAAATGAGATTTCTTCTTCGGCATTATTTATAGGATCATTATTAAGAGCATGTTGAAGCAAGACAATCCATGTATCGTTATTACTATTTTTCGTAAATTAGCTCAGTATTATTACCATGATGTGATATTTTTTATTGAAAGTAATAGCCTGAAATTCTTTCTATAGCCAATTCTTATCCCCAAACCCGGTATTATTCTCCATTAAATGATACGTTTTTATTACATGTTCGCTGGGGTAATATAGGTAGGTCATAGAAATAGGCAAAAGGAAAGTACTGAGCGAATCTCATTTGAAGGAATTGGTCCTCCCACAGGATGGACAATTGCTGGGCAGGGTTATTAAGCTTGTAGGGGGAGATAATGTGATTGTCAAGTGCACCGATGGGGAAGTAAGGGTATGCCGTATTAGCGGAAAAATAAAGAGAAGAATGTGGATTAGAGATAATGATGTTGTTTTGGTAGCTCCATGGGATTTTCAATCATCCAAAGCAGATGTAGTATGGAGATATATCAGAGCACACGCGGAGAAATTACAGCAGGATGGTTATCTCAATAATGTTTGAGGATAGTACAGAACAATATGTTTAGACGACACATGGTTCACCGCGGTGTGATTTTGATATATTTTCTCCAAATGATGCACTCAAGCACTTCAAACCTGCATTCACGATTTTTGGAGTTTAATTCTGAACAAGATATTAGTTTGAATTCGTTAGGGTAACATAATCACGTAGTGTGATTGACTTAGGTACTATTACTTCAGTTTGTATCTGCATCGCAACGACTTAATATCCATTACTATGATTACTGTTGAAGGGACCATTTTAGGTAGACATATGTGTTCTACTTTTAATTACTTCAAGAGTATTATATATCATCATTTTTTTACATTTCTGGGAAGGCATCAATTATATTCTTGTGCGTGCTTTGATTACCTAATCTTATAATATAATGAAGCTGAGCAAAGCTAAGAGGGATCAATATAGGAAATTAGCGAAACAGGAAGGATATCGTAGTAGGGCTGCCTTTAAACTCATTCAGCTCAACAAGTCTTACAAAATTATCAAGAAATCTGATAAAGTGGTTGAATTTGGTTGCGCACCAGGGGGATGGATTCAAGTGGCAAGTCAATTGGTTGGTCAAACTGGTTTTGTTTTGGGATTAGATCAAAAGGAAATAAGTCCGTTGGTGGGGACAAGATTTATCAAGGGAAGTATAGACGATCCGCAACTAACTCGAATTCTACTCCAATCTATTGGCCCTGGTGACAAATTCGATGTTGTCCTTAGTGACATGTCACCTAACGTAAGTGGAATTTGGGAAATTGATCACGAGAGACAAATTTCTCTTACGAAGTATGCCCTGCATGTCACTACAAAAATCCTCGAAAGCGGAGGAAATGCTGTTTATAAAATTTTTCAGGGCGTTTCAACACGATCCGTTGTAGACGAACTTGCAGAACACTTTTCTTTGGTAAAGCTTAGCAAGCCTCCAGCCAGCAGACAGGAGAGCAGTGAGCTTTACGTAATATGTCTTGGTTTTAAAGGATAAACTGGGTCAAGTTAGCTCCCAAATAGAACCTTAGTATGATAATATCAGCAACCGTATCGTATGCCTCTAATGCATCTACCAGAAGTAATATGATACGATATACATCCATCATCTTTGATTTTCAGGTTTTGAATCGAAACAGGGTATGAGGCCCTTGAGCCGTCGTCGTTAGGTAGCAAGGCGCTATAAGGATAAAAGGTCGTTAAATATTCGTCGGAGGAATTATCTGTAAGTCCAAACAATAACTGGGAAATTTCTACTTCGTACTTTATTGGATACGGTGAATTCTTCATTTTGTTCCACCATTCTATTCCTGTGAATTGTCTTGAGCCTCGAAAATTAAAACCATCGACATTCTTTGCAGAGAGGTCATAGATTTCATATTGTCCATTGTCTTTATCTGTTAACGCATATCTGATTGTTTGTCTCTGAGAGTCAAGAAATATATAGCGACTATAAGTATGCCCGACAACTGGAAGAACACGCACGAACCTGTACTGATTAACTCCTTGAAATATTGCCTCAAAATAGTCCTGACCATCGAATTGGCAGATGAGGTTTAGCTCTAATGCGATGTCTTGCGTGTTGAAAATTTCCAAGAGATATAGCATCCATGATTTGTCGGGAATATTATTCACCATCTCATTAACGATTGTAATTCTATCTGCGACAGATATTACTCCCAAAGGGAAGTAGGATCTAATCTTCTTTGGATTACTCTTTTCGTTATCCGTGACAAGACAATGTGAACCTACCCAGTAATGCATTCCAGATTACTCGTAATTCATGTTATTTAATCTACTAGGCTTTGTTGCATAAATCATTTTATTCCTTCGCACATTATCTAAATCTCTTTACGTCATGTCATAGATATAGAAGGGTATATCTATGTCACAGATATTATTCCGAGGAGAGGTAGGATGCCGCCAGTTATCAAAACTTCTGCGTACTGAATTCCTTCTTCTGTGGTCTTGAAATGGATATCCTTAACCTTAAGATTGAGGATCTCATGTGGTCCTGCGGATATACCATTTGCCATTGCATGGTAACCTCTATCACGTTTGCTTGAACAGTATCTCAAAAAGATACTGTGTTCGCGACTGTCCCGGAGGTCAGAAGGTTTGTAAGGCGACGACTGACCCCTTGGAAGTTTTCACATCCCTGCCATGCAAGGTGGAGTGATCCTCTTCTTCTGATCAGGCTCATCCAGGTTATACAGCCATCTAAAGAACTTGTTCAGGATCATCTGCCTGGAATTGTAGGAGCCAATCCACTTACGATTGGGATCCTCCGACAGAGGTCTCCTCAGGCTGTCCAGGTACGAAAGAATGTCCAGTTTAGTAGCATGATGAAATGGTTTGCCGCCAAGAAAAGTGGACAGCCAGATCCGCACTATTATCTTGCCTTCTTTAGTTGAATCCTTAAGATTGAACTCGCTTTGCTCGGCCAGAATATAATCGCAGATTTAGTTAGAATTTTCCGGGTTTGCTTCAATCATCCTTTCTAAGGTCTAGCAGAAGTAAGGTTTGGAGCAGCTACGTGTGATGGCTAAAATAACACCATCGTCTTGAGTTCATTTAAGTCAGTTTCTCTGTTATCAGCCAGTGTTTGCATAGACACCGATCAAAATTACCGATGCGTAGATAGCTAAAAAGCATTCTGTTGGAATACCCAAGTATGGCGCGGGGAGTGGGATTCGAACCCACGAGTTCTTGCGAACATGGGATTAGCAATCCCACGCCCTACCAGGCTAGGCGACCCCCGCATAAACTGGAGATTTATGGAAAGGCAATATATTGATACTGATTGCCATCTGTGTCTGCGGTATAATAATAGCTCGGGCGATCGGGGGTCGCGTGCCTCATGACACTGTGTTAAAAAGGTTATTAAACGGAGATCCTTGGTTATACTAGCTTTGAATATAAAGGAGTCAAATGAAATCTTTCGACTTGCAATAATAAGGAGTTATTTTGAGCCAGAATTGTTAAAAATGGATTATCGAAAGTCATTTATAACACATCCTTTGAGCAAAGAGAGCGGCTTAAATATTGAAGATGTATTACACTTGTATTTTGATATAGCTACAGGTAATGACTATCCGGATGGTGATGAATGGTTTACCATCGAATACATTATACCACAGAGCATCAAGCTTCCGGACAACCTAAAAGGTCCTGATTACTTTACAACTCTTTCAGTTCCTGAAGGTCAGCATCTTTGGCGGCATCGGGAGCTTGTTAGATTCAAATATGGAAAATCGAAAAAATTATCTGAATCGCTTTACTTTATCGACCGAAAGTATCGCGATCTCCTCAAATCCTTACATGATTCATCGGTAGTTGGCCAAATAGGTTAAGTTGCTGAACATAAAATATCCAGCATATCATGTACTGCTTTTCCAACTGTCATTTGAGTATTTGTAAATTCTCTTATCTGTTTTCACGAAATCAGGACGCCACCTCAAAAGTGTAGCTTCATAACGGTATGTCATTTCAAGTACTCCTGCAGGCATCTTAGACATTTGAGATTCAATTATCTCAACTAACACTTGAACCCTATCGATGGCTCTTTCAACATTTTTGTAGTCCATTTCTAAAGTTTGTAAGATGAGCCTAGTAGTGGCGCCACTTGCCCCAGAGACTCCAGGGAAACTAATCACAATTAGCATTTGCCCTTTGCCTCTTCTCTTTTTTATTTCCGTAATGACATTCCTCAACTTGTACCATTTGTCAGCGCCAAATAGAGTAAAAAAATCGACACCGTAGAGAGCAGAGAAGTGGATTTCTATTATCGTATGGATCCGACTGTCATTTATAGCAATTTTTTCTTCCTCGACAGATCCAAGCGAGCTTGAAATGATATGATATATGATTTCGGTCTCAGGTATGGAGGTCCCAGAATATCTAAAATAAGTTGTTCCCGCAGTCATGACATTCAGTAATACTCATCTTAAAAAAGTTCTTGACGGAAGCGATTTCCTTTTAAACCCTAGATCTAGTCGGCATGAATCAACATATTCAACATTCAATGCTTAATTGGTTCCCCCAATTACTCTCTGAATCTCATTTGATGATCCCGTCAGCTGTTTGGCAGATTCTTCTTTGTAAGGACGTTTCATTCTGGATACCTTCGTATATTTGTAAGATCTAATCTCGTATAACTTTCCATTCTTACTACTAACTCTTAGTTTTATGCAGTCTGATTTACTTGCCAGTTTCTTACACAACAAACAATATACTAGCCTGTGTGTTTTATTTTTCGATTCAATAATATGACCATAAGGATCCCTAAACCAAGTCATCTGTCCTTCTATCCCCCCACTAAAATGAGACTCCTGATTTAAAAATCATCCTGATAGAGTTTAAGATCTATACATTATATTCATGGTTACACACTGAAAAGTGTGACATATTGAGGAGCATTTAATAATGCAGGCCCATCTGTAATTATGACGACCTAATGCAACTGCAAACTATCGATTCATTGGATAAACAATTACTGAATGAAATCCAGTGGCAGTTTCCTTTAGCGGATAGACCTTTTTTAGAAATCTCTAAAAGATACAATGTTTCTGAGGATGAGGTCATAGAAAGGATTAAAATTCTAAAAAGGATTGGTCTGATAAGACAGATTAATGCAATCTTTGATACTAGGCAATTAGGTTATAAGAGCACATTGGTCGCGTTTTCCGTTTTACAAGAGAAGCTTGAACAAGTTGCGAATGAGGTAAACAGCCATCCCGGAGTCAGCCATAATTACGAAAGGAATCATGAATACAATATGTGGTTCACTTTGGCAATTCCTCCATCCGGTGATATGAAGCGAGACCTAGAACACATGGCTTCCCTAGACGGTGTCATAAAGTACAGGGTATTACCCACACTCAAACTCTACAAGATTGGTGTAAAGTTAGATGTCCTTAACCAGGATCCTTCTGATCCGAAACCTACTGAAGAATTGAAAAGTGTTAGTCAAACAAAGTTTACAGCCACTGATTTAGACAAAAAGTTTATTCGTGTGTTACAAGAGGACATTGAAACTACGTCGGAGCCATTCGCGAAGTCTGCCAGAGTCCTTGGAATAACAACAAGTGATCTCTTTGCAAAAGCAAAGGAATACGAACAAATAGGTGTGATGCGAAGATTTGCTGCTATTCTGCGTCATAGAGATGCAGGGTTTTCCGCAAATGGTATGGTAGTATGGAGAGTACCTGACGACGAGATCGATGAGGTTGGATACAAGATAGCAGCGTTTCCCCAGGTTAGCCATTGTTACCGTAGACCAGTATTTTCTGACTGGCCATTTAACCTTTTTAGTATGGTACATGCAAGAACGCTTAAGGCTGCAGAAAGGATAGCAGAAACCATGTCTTCAGTAGTGAAAATTCAAGACTATTCTATTCTTTTCAGCACCCGTGAATTCAAGAAGCAGAGGGTAAAGTATTTTGAATGATACATTACCGTCTTTTCTGATCAATGTTGAGTTTCATTCATTCGCGGACGGGTAGTAAGCTTCATGGATCCAAGCCTGAAAGGCCACGAAATCTGGCCATCATTCGGACTGAGACAGAAAATGCTCATTTACCTATTTTCTTATGGTTGTTGTGTAAAAATCTTTCTCATACATCTGTGAGAGTGTTTCCAAGTCATCCTGCCTCAAGTACTTTCCATCAGACATGTTTGTGAATAATTCGATCTCTTCTAAATTGACTACTGTTGGCAGGACCGTTGCGATCTCCTTGCGAGAGAGGATGAATTTTATGGCGAGTTCAGTAATTGTCCAACCATGCGATTCAGCCATTGGTTTTATGTACTCTATTTTCTGCAGGGCTTGAATAATCCACTCTTTCTTACGCGAACTTCGGTGATCATTCTTATCAAATACGGTATCAATGTTTACTTTTCCTGTTAGCACACCAGACGCATCAGGAACTCTAACCATAAGGCCCACGTCATTAGCTTCAGCGATCTGAAAGAAATCTTTTACAGGGTCCTGTTCCAATAGATTGTAGACGCTCTGAATACAAGTTACATCCCTTTTTTCCATTGACAAAATTCCTTCCTCTTTCCATCCTATGGCCGGTCCCAAGGCGACTCCGTAACTCTTAATCTTGCCTTCTTCGCGTGTTTTATTAAGTGTCTCAAATATAGAATCATCCTGAATCGCATTCATCTTGGGGTTGTGTAGACTATAAACGTCTACGAAATCCGTCTGCAGTCTCTTAATACTCTCCTGCAACGCATAATTCATGAAAGATGGGTTATGTTTTTGCGGGAGTTCATTATGGCCAACCTGTTCAGCACCATAAATATCGTAACCCCATTTGGTCGAATAGATTACCTCATCACGATTCAATCCTTTAAAGGCCTCTCCTATGAGCCTTTCACTTCTCCCTTTTCCATACACGTCAGAGGTTTCAAATAAATTGATACCTAGATCAAAAGCTCGCTTTAACATTCTTATAGCCTCTTCATCGTTGATCCTTTTTCCGCCCCACCAGTCTAGCGCAATAGTCCACGCGCCGAACCCTATCTCACTTACCTTAATTCCACTTTTTCCCAATCGACGATATTTCATCTAGTTATTAAGTACCTCCATTAATTGTGATTGCCTTTCCTGAAAGATATCGTTACTTAGAACCGGTTTTCCTAGGTTATGTTGAGAATCACCATTACATAGTGATTGAAAGTCGATCCATGATCTACAGCCCGCTTGTTGTGGACTGAGAGTGACATTTAAGGCCTTGTTCAATCTGTATACGCGAAGAAGTATAATACTGAGAGGTTTTTCGGGGTTGTAATCCATTCTTGCGTTTATGTATTTCTCGTTCCATATATGAAAGTCGCGCAAGTCATGAAGCATTTTCCTGCTAAACGTCTCAGTGATGAAGATAACTTTTGCATAGAGATAAATCACATTCAGATCGTCCGGAGGCTTATCCTGCAATATTGACTCAAATTCATCCGCATACTCTTGTTGCAAAAGATCCCCTGATTGATGTTCATAGGTTGGAAACATGTAGAAATCATTATGTTTCAATTCAAAACCATCCTTACGTTCCATTATCCCGCCCTTTCTTAGTAGAATTGTTTGCTTCCCTACTTCTAATCCCTTACACACAATAGCCCATTCCTTTAGAGCAGATATTGTCATGATCGATGCTTCACCCAAGCCCCATGATAATACTCTGTATGTCCTTTTGTAAGCATACTATCATTGGAGTATCCTTCACAACATACAAGCTCACTTTTGTCTCACGCAATTGTAGAATCAGATCCTGGAACTTTGATAGATCATCCGTCTCAAATGCAAGAGTGAAATCATTATCATCAATTCCATACGAATAGGATGTGTTCAGCTTAATCTCTGGAAATTTTCTGCCAATTGTAATATGTTCATCCATCATTTTTTTACGCTCTTCAAACGGCAAAAGATACCATTCTCTAGACTTGACAAATGGATACACGACTAGATATTTCAGCGGCTTAGAATCTGTCATAAAGGATGGCATCACCTTCTCGGAATAAACTGATCTTCTGAAAGACGAAAGGTAAAGGAAAGCAGGCTCTATGTATTTTCCTATAATCGTACTATAGATTTTAGACGTAAACGTCTGAAACATTTCAACAGAATCTGCTACCATCCAAAGCATGAAATCTGTTCCGACGTGAAGTCCAAGAGTTGTATAAGTATGAACTCGTAATTTGGTGTTCGCTACACTAACCAGGGTGGCAAATTCCTTAGCTGCCTCTTCCTTTGCCACTTCATTCATCCAACGCCATTTGGGGTCAATTTTGAAAAACGAATAATTAAGAAAGGTAGACTTAGAAGTCTTAATCTGATCCTTTTTGCGTTGAACTTCCATTATATCCTACTCTAAATGGGTTTAGTAAGGCCTATTTATCTTCCAAACCTAACCAGCCATATCCTCTAGATTCGAGCTCGTCAGCAAGAGTTTTATCCCCTGACTTGATAATCTTGCCTCTTGCCATCACATGTACAAAATCAAGTTTAGACAAGTACCGCAAAATCCTAGCATAGTGAGTTATAACAAGTACGCCAGCACCAGTATCAATTAGTTGGTTGATTGCTTCCGCAACCGCTTTTACAGCATCTATATCAAGGCCTGAATCAGGTTCATCTAAGATCGCTAAATTTGGCTTAAGGACCAACATCTGCATAACTTCAGATCTTTTTTTCTCTCCTCCAGAAAATCCTTCATTCAAATACCTGCTTAGAAATGATTTGTCAAGTCCTACGGAATCTAGATTCTTCTTGACATATTCATGAAATTCTCTTACCGTAAGGAATACCTCCCGATTTTTTTGGTCGTCGGCTAATGTTTTGTTCAATGTATTATAGGCATTTCTCAAAAAGTGACTATACCCAACCCCTGGGATTTCGATAGGATACTGAAAGCCAAGGAATAGACCTTTCTTCGTTCTCTCATCAGTGGTCAGATTCATGATACTTTCGCCTTTGACTAGCGCATTTCCTCCTGTAACTTTGTACTTGGGATGACCAAGTAAGACGTTTGCAAATGTGCTTTTGCCAGAACCATTTGGGCCCATAATTACATGAACCTCCCCTTTGTCTATCTTCAAATTTACTCCATTCAGTATTTCCTTATTATCGATATTTGCATGAAGGTCATTGACCTCAAGAAAAACCATTAAATGATGTACTTTGAAAAGCTTAATATAAGTATATATTAACATTTGGGCGATTTAAAACGCTCTAGTTTTACAGTTAGTCAACTTTCACTCGACACGCGTTAAAGATTGTTCGGGGGCATTTTAGTTCAAGCAGGTCAAGTCGCGGACAAGGTGGAGTTGGTTGACGTAGAGTTGGTTGACGTAGAGTTGGTTGACGTAGAGTTGGTTGACGTAGAGTTGGTTGACGTAGAGTTGGTTGACGTAGAGTTGGTTGACGTAGAGTTGGTTGACGTAGAGTTGGCCCCTTCAGATGATGATTCAGAATTGTCCTGCGTACTTCCTTCAGTGGCAGGTAAATTTTGGCGATAAATTGATTCCATTACTCCAGGGGCAGGAGCAGCATTACCAAATATATAAAATACTAAAACTCCGGTTATCGCACCCAAACCAAGTATAGATACGAATGCTACTTTTCCGACTGAACCCATCTTGGCAGGTTCATTAATTACTGACCCATATTAAATCCTTGAGTTCGCTGAACATCAGCATGTACAAACGACCAATTGTTTATTCAAGGTGAGTATATTGGACATAAATCCCACCGAGAATGATCTTGAGACTACTACTACCATGGGTCACTTTCGACAAGTAACTTTTAATTTGGTCTACTATCCAAGGATTCTAAATACCGAGTTGACCAAGAATATGATAAAATGCATTTGGTGCAGTAATGCCATGGGTTTTCGGTTCAAACCGATGGCTCAGTGGAACCTTGCAGAAGATGGCTATCTTTGCGGAGATTGTTACGAAAAAAAGCTCGCAGAGTATTATCTAAGCCCTGAACGTAGAAACCTTACGAAGCAATCGGATAGAAAGGCATAGTAATCCGGAATTACTGTATGTTGTCGTCACATCCCTTGAGGACACATAGGTCCGTCCTATTTGTCTAACGTGTGAGGAAGGGGGGGATTTAGATCATCTATACGACTTTTGTTTTCTACGCCTAGCACTTGGACCACCAAATTTCTTAGATTCAGTCTGCCTAGGATCGCCCGCCAAAAAATGCCGGTCATATTCTGTTATTTTTCTTCTTATCTCTTCGCGAATGCTCTTTGACAAAGGATGATCTTTAGGGTCTTTTCCTCCTTTTCCTTCCCCAGTCAGAGCTCTCGAAATGGCAACTGCACTGGCAAAGGCTTGTCCCATGAATCCACCTCCGTGTACTTTTACGGAAAGATCTATCCTATTTCTTATTTCTCCTATCAAATGGATTGGGACCAGCACAACCTCTCTTGCGACTTCCGGTTCCATGACTTCGGCGGGAATATTGTTTATTCTGACTTTGCCGTTGCCCTTTGAAATGGTGGCAGTGGCTCTACTTGTCTTACGCTGTCCTGGATAGAGATCTACCTTGTTCATTTAATGTATTCAGCCTTCCATCCAATTTGTTTAGCAACATCTCCAACGGTAATATAATAAGACTCGGGTTTTCTTATTCTACAATCTTCAAATACTTTTGGCTGCTCGCGGCTTAGTTTTTCAGGCACGCCAATATAGACCCTCAATTGCTTAAAAGCTTCGATGCCGCTCGTCTTACGTTTGGGGATCATCCCTCTGACCATCCTCGTTAATATTGTGTCTGGCCTACGAGGGTGAAATGGGCCATGAATTGGGTTAGTGACCGAGCTTATCTCTAGATCCTCTTTAAAGATCTCTATGGTTTTGTACCTGTTTCCAGATATCATAGCTTTTTCTGCATTTATCACCGATACTTTATTACCCTCCAACAGAAGCTTGGAAATACGCGAACATGTCCTACCAGCAATGCAATTTGCTATATCGACAATAATTGTTGACGGTGGGTGCTTATCCAATTATCTTCACTCCCGTGCCTCGAGGGTACTTTTCAATAAGGTCAGTAAGAGCGAGGATCTGACCGCCGGCCTCATTTATCTTCTTCGAAGCCAATTTTGAAATCGAATATGCATATACTATGACTGAATGACCCAAAATTCCGGCACCGAGTATTTTGCCAGGAACGATAATCACGTCTCCTTCCTTTGTAAACTTTGACAATTTATCCACATTTACCTCTCGTCTATTACTTCTCGAATTAAGGAGCCTGCGCTCTACCTCCTTCCAGAGAGGTGCCTTTGTCCTTTTGGATGCCATTCGAAGCCTCCATACTGTGTCCGCAATAACACCGTCAGTTAGCATGACTTATCTTGGAGTGTTACTTTTTGAATCCCCAAATAAATGTACTCACTCAAGTTTTTCAAGGAACTTGCAAAGATGCGACAGTATCGGTAAAACTTTTTACCTTCGAATTCAGCCTCTGGATAGCCGCATCAATTGTCTCTTCTGCAGTAAGCGCTCCGGTAGTTTCGACGGTCAATATTGATTGATTTTGTTCTTCCCCGTCTGTGACTATTGAGCATGTGGTAGGCTGCCACTTAGCATGATTGCTACCTAATCCTAGTCTAGCATATGCTTCAAACTTTAATTTTTGAGAAGGCGCCAAAATTATAATTGGAATATCACTACTTACTGGTTTAACAACCTCGTCCTCGGAGACCAGTTCTCCAGAGGTAACAAGCTTGGTTTTGTCATTTGCCTCAGAATCTAATATTAACAATACTCTACATTTTGAACAGCCTAGCGAATTGTTACAGTCACAATCTTGCGGCAGAACAAATCTATTCAGATCGGTACGGAGCGGAATTAGTCCTAATCTATGCGCGATTGCTTCATCGTGCATTACCGATGAGTTCTCCATCATGACCACATCATCAATTGCCAATGTGGGAACTTCACTTATGGAAATCCTTCTTATTGCATTAACATATTGTCTAGGAACATTATTAAATCTTAACACGATGCGATCATTAGTTTTACTCACAACATCTAGAGAAGGCGCCTGAACCAACTTTTCATTGTTAACCAGAGGCTATTAAAAATCTACCGAAAAATAGCCACAAACGCATATGCGATACCAGTTAATGTATAAATTCAGTAACAGTAGTACTAGAGCATTAACTTTGAGGCAATGTTGGATCATTCACTCCTGTCGGGATGTCTTCAGATGTGGTATTTGAAATGTCAGGAATTGAACTTTGAGGCAATGTTGGATCATTCACTCCTGTCGGGATGTCTTCAGATGTGGTATTTGAAATGTCAGGAATTGAACTTTGAGGCAATGTTGGATCATTCACTCCTGTCGGGATGTCTTCAGATGTTGTACTGGCATTGACTAAAGGCAATGGAACGTACGTAATGAAAGTCAACGCAGGCATAAATAAGATGATTACGATCACACCGGTTTGCAAAGAATTTAGAATCACGGAATACTATCTCCTTCCTATACGCTTTAAACTTTGCTCTAGGAGTAGGAATTTGAGGAAATTAGAGGTTTGATATTATATGTCAGCACTAATATCATAAGAATGAAATATTAAGTTAATAGTGAAATTCTAAAGCCCTATTATTATAACTATGGTGCATACAGAAAGCTAGTTATGTTTTTTATAGTGCCTGCTAGGTGGAATGCAATATAATGCAAAAGTCTCGGATGTTAGCTATCCTCCCAAGTATTGCAATTTTGGGCTTCTTGGTCTCTATGGGTGCGGGAACCGTAAGCAATGTCTCAGGGTATACTGAAAATCAATCAGGTATACAATTTGGTTGTTTTCAGACTGACGAAAGTACGGGTGAATATCTACTCGATGAAGAAGGTAATCTGATCCCGTGCGAAATGGATTCTGGTGATAATGCCTGGATGCTTACCGCCTCTGCGCTTGTTCTGGTCATGACACCTGCCGGGTTGGCCATGTTCTATGGTGGCTTGGCACGACACAAGAATGCTGTAAGTACTGTCCATATGGTTTTCATTGCTGTTGGACTTGTGACGGTTCAATGGGTTTTTTGGGGATACTCTCTAGCATTTGGTCCTGATGCAACTGGTCACGGCTTTATAGGGAATTTTGACTGGGCTGGTTTGAATTACGTATTTCATGACGTTCCCTCAGATGTGTATGCTACAACAATTCCTCACATGACATTCATGGTCTTTCAAATGATGTTCGCCATAATCACTCCAGCTCTTATAGTTGCTTCCTTAGCGGAAAGAATGAAATGGAGTGCTTACGTAATATTCGTAGTTATTTGGGCCACTTTTGTATACGATTTCGCCGCCCATTGGACATGGTCTCTAGGTGCAGGCGGGACTGCAGTGGGCTGGACTGGAGATTTGCCATCGCTTGACTTTGCAGGAGGTACAGTTATACACATTACATCAGGTTGGGCAGGATTAGTAATCGCTATAATGCTTGGCCGACGACTGGGATATGGGAAGGTTCCAATGGAACCGCACAATATTCCCCTTATTGTGTTAGGGGCAGCATTGCTGTGGTTTGGATGGTTCGGGTTTAATGCTGGCTCAGCTGGTGCAGCGGGAACAAACGCGACAAGTGCATTCGTTGCAACTCAGATTGCAACCGGAACTGCGGCCATAACTTGGATGCTAATTTCTTGGGCGCATACAGGCAGACCATCTACAGTAGGAGCAGCATCAGGGGCTGTCGCAGGATTAGTGGCAATTACCCCTGCTTCGGGCTTTGTAGGTCCGATGGCGTCAATCATAATAGGGATTGTAGCATCACTTGTCTGTTACGCAGCGGTAGTATTCAAGAACAGAAGAAAGTGGGATGATGCACTTGACACATGGGCTGTTCATGGCATAGGTGGCTTGGCAGGTGCTCTCTTGACGGGAATCTTTGCACAGACTATGTACACAGATATAGCCGATGGTCTCGCATTTGGAAATCCTGAGCAATTGCTCAATAATGCGATAGGAGCATTTGCAGCCTTAGCTTGGGCGGTTGGCATCACTGCACTTATAATCAAGGTAATGGACCTCGTTTGGCCTGGTGGAATCCGAGTCACGCCAAAGGAAGAAGAAGTTGGCCTGGATCTATCACAGCATGGAGAAAGAGCATACGTAACGGAATAAAGGGCTCCTCCCTTTTTCCATTTTACTTTTTTTTATTTGGTATTCTAAACTTAGCAGAGCTTGTGGCTGGGAAGTAATTTACATATTTGATTTGATATGTAAAATCCCAAACTCATAACGTCAGTGAAATTCGCAATTCCTCTCTTGATATTCGCCTTTATGATAAGTGTTCTGGAATTCCACCTCTCCTGAATCTAAGCTCGACTTTTTCGACTAGGATAGTTCCTTCTAAATCTTGAGCCTCACAAGCTGTTCTTGATGATAGTTCAATCCACCATACCGCATTATACATATATTGCTTCCAAACTGTCTAACAATTAAGGATGGATATATGCCTGAAGCCAAGGTGACTGTCGTGAAATTGGTAATTGAAGGTAATAGATTTGAAATCTTGGTGAAACCTGATCTTGCTCTTGATTATAGACTGGGCAAGAGAAATGATCTGACCAATGTTTTGATATCTGATGAAGTATATTCGGATGCAAACAAAGGCTCTAGAGCTTCCAGCGATAAGCTTTCTAAATATTTTAAGACTAATGACTTGGGCGAAGTCGCTCAACAGATCCTGTTGAATGGTGAGCTAAATTTAACTACGGAACAGAGGCGAAAACTGGTAGATGAGAAGAAGAAACAGATTATCGACTTCATTAGCAAGAGCTTTGTTGACCCTAAGACACATCTTCCGCACCCACCTTTGAGAATACAGAGTGCTATGGAAGATATCAGAATTAGCATTGATCCCTTCAAGAAACCGGATGAACAAGCAAAATTCATTATCGATGCGCTAAGAAAGGTGCTTCCTTTAAAATCTGAATTATTGAAACTGACGGTGACCATTCCAGCAAACCATTCAGCTCAAGGATATAGCACTTTAAAGAGTATAGGAAATTTCAAGAGTGATGAATGGCTTGCAGACGGTTCAGTTCGGGTCACATTAGAAGTCAATGCAGGCATGAAAGGTAGGATTATCGAAAAGATTGGTTCGGCGACCAGAGGAACAGCTCAAATAAAAGAAGATCTCTAACCCAAATTCACTTAAAATATAAATCCCATCATCTTTCCCAAATGAGAGAAAGAAATGACAAGTACTTATACTAAAAACAATATGATAAATTGGGGGAGATATTGATAGTCAATGCAAGAAATTAAGAGAAAATACGTAGTCCCTGGAGACAGAATTATTGATGGTAATTTTCGTCCTCTTTCAAATGTGACTAAATCAGGAAATTCTATTTTTGCAACTAGAATTGGTATTGCAGAAGCCACAAGAGATGGGATCAAGGTAATTCCTTTGTCCGGAGTATATATTCCTCGTGTGAATGATATAGTGATTGGCAAAATTATCGACCATTCTTCTTTGTCCTGGCAGGTCGACATAAGCTCGTGCTTTTCTGCGCATTTGCCCGCTCAAGATGTTTTTGGGAGAGATTTTTCACCGGCTCGTGATGATATGAATAAGCAACTTGCAATAGGAGATCTAGTTACTGCGAGAATTATGGCGTTTGACAGGACACGAGATCCTATGCTAACTATTCAGGATAAGGATCTTGGAAGAATCCCGCGAGGGGAATTTTTGAAAATCTCTGCTACTCGTGTTCCACGACTAATTGGAAAACGCGGTTCTATGATACAGACAATAGAACAGGCAACTCAGACGCGAATATTGATTGGGCAGAATGGTATAGTAGTTGTTAGCGGCAGAAATGGTGATGGCACTCAACTCGCTATTAGGGCAATCCGGATGGTGGAGGAGGAAGCACATACATCAAATCTCACTCAGAGGATTAAGACGCTTCTAAACGTTCCTGATCCTCAGCCCACTGAAACTCTCACAGAGGTAGCGGAATCAGAGGACCAAAAATTAATCCCAGAAACAGTAGGACAGGTGCAGGAAGAATTGGAAAAAGGTGATTAAGAGTAATGATTCAGACAAGGAACCTAATAGACGAACATGGGCTTAGAACTGATGGGAGAACCACGGATGAGTTGCGCAATGTCAAAATTCAAGTGGGCATAGTGAAAAATGCTGACGGATCTGCCTATATAGAGTTTGGGAAGAACAGAATTATTGCAGCTGTATATGGTCCCAGAGAAGTCCATCCGAAACACATGGCACAACCTGATAGGTGTGTTTTAAGATGTAGATATCATATGTCGCCATTTTCTACTGATACCCGTAAGAATCCTGCCCCTTCAAGAAGAGAAGTTGAAATTTCAAAAGTAATGAGGGAGGCATTGGAGCCAGCGCTGATACTCGAGGATTATCCAAGGGCAGCAATTGATGTATTTGTTGAAGTTTTGCAAGCAGACGGAGGTTCAAGGTGTGCTGGCATTTCAGCTGCATCAGTTGCCTTGGCTGATGCAGGCATCAACATGCGAGATATTGTTCCCGCATGTGCAGCCGGAAAGGTTGACGGGAAAATAGTTCTAGACATTAATGATATTGAGGATAAGGAAGGTAGTGCGGATATGCCATTAGCATATATGCCTCATCTTGAACGGGTCACTCTTCTGCAACTTGACGGCATTTTGAACCAGGAAGAGTTTAATGAGTGTCTAGACAAAGCGTTACAGGGTTGCAAAATGATTTATGAGATTCAAAGAAAGGCACTTATTCAGAAATACTTTGGAGACGAGCAGGAGTTGAAAGAAGAGTCTTGAGTTCGTCAAGGCGTTCGACAATAATAGTAGAGCATCTTCGAAGGCAACAGATGACAGAGGCGATCTCGAAATCTAAGAGGCTCGACGGAAGAGCCCTGGATGAAATGAGACCCCTAGAGATCGAGCTGGGTATAATTGGAAAGGCAGACGGTTCATCAAGGGTAAGGTTAGGGAGTTCAGAGGTTGTTGCTGGGGTTAAAGTGGAAACGGGAGAACCATTCGAAGGATTGGAGAACAAAGGTGCACTAATATTGTCAGCAGAGGTCCTTCCGACAGCATCACCTTACATCGAACCAGGTCCTCCAGACGAAGAGACTATTGAATTGGCAAGAGTAGTTGATCGAGGAGTAAGAGAATCTGAAATGGTTGATCTTGACAAGCTAGCTCTGATTCCAGGAAAGGTTGTTTATACTATATTCGTTGATTGCAGTATCATAAATTATGACGGTAATCTCTTCGATGCATCATCGTACGCCGTAGTGTCAGCATTAATGTCTACCAAACTTCCGGTCTTTGAGGTGCAAGCGGGCGAATCGGTCGTAAACACTGGAAAGAGGACGGATCCTCCATTGACAACTATTCCCGTATCCATAACCGCTGTTAAAATAGGCGATTCCGTCATACTCGATCCAACTGCTGAAGAAGAAGCCTGTATGGATGCGAGGATCACGATAACTACTAATTCTGAAGGTAAATTTGCAGCTCTTCAAAAAGGATCTACCGGGTCATTTACGATTGACCAGATCAAAAGGGCAGCAGAAATAGCAAGAATTAAAGGAGAGGAAGTTCGAACCAAAATTAAAGAGCTTACTAATAATGGTCACTAGAAGAAAGCGTAGATCAACATCTCTTAAGGGATTAGGAGTTAAATTTGGAGCGACTGTTCGAAAGCGTTATGGTGCCGTGTACAGAATCCTTAAGAAGCACAGAAAATGTCCGTCTTGTGGCTCTAAGAGATTTTCTCGGATTGCACTTGGGATATGGCATTGTCCAAAATGTCGTTTTAAAGTGGCCTCGGGAGCTTATGATATCAGCACACAGGCGCTGTAGGTCAGAGATCAGATTCTCATTCCAAGATAATCGAAGGGCTAGACACATCGCAGAGGCTGCATTCTCTGCGCTTCGCCCGGATACGAAATACTTTTCAAAGGATAATTCATCCAAGTCTAATATTTTTCTCGATAGTCACATGATAAGAATCCAAGTGGAGGCGAATGATATACCTTCTTTACGCGCAAGTCTAAATTCGTATCTTGGGCTGCTTCGTTTATGTATTAGCACCTTATCTGATATTTAGCGCTATGATTTTATGTTGGTGTTTCTTAAACCCTGTCATATAAATGAGTGAACAAGAACTTCCACCTTGGCTGAAAGAACAAGTATCACGCTTTCAACAGCTCCAACAAAATTTGCAAGCCATATTGATGCAAAAGCAGCAGGTCGAATTGGAATCTGTTGAGATTGATAGAGCACTTGAGGACCTCGGCAAGGCTAGTCCTGAAGATACCGTTTACAAGAGCGCCGGTCCACTACTAATTAGAGCTAAAAAAGAGGATATTAGTAAGGAACTAGAAGAGAAGAAGGAGTTAGCGAAGACTCGCTTAATGGTCCTTTCAAAACAGGAAACAAGGGTAAAGGACAACCTTAAGGAAGTTGAAAACAAGATTAATCAAATGATAAGAGGTGCACAAGGGAATTTAGGTCCAGCTGGGGGCCCTGGGATCGTAGGAGGCACCAACTCGTCCTCTCAAAGCCCCCGATAATACGGACAGGATACAATAGCAAATTCTCAAAGAAATCAGTACTAGCTCAGCTGTATCTCAACACCATCCAGCCTTTACTAAGAAGGGATTGATTCAATGGGAATTCCTTTGAACACTAGTTAGAAACATTAACGAGCGATATTTAATAGCTAGCTGTGGGAGTCGGAACTAGGATCGTAATTGATGAAAGAGAGAAAGGCAGCCGGATTCCTGATCTGCTAGGCAATCTTGGAGCTTCAATAGAATTTTCCCTCCTGACGGTGGGAGATTACATCGTATCTCCTCAGACTGCCATTGAAAGGAAAACCATTTCGGATTTAATAAGTTCCATTTATGATGGGCGTTTGTTCCTGCAATGTAACGATTTGGTCCAATACTATCCCAGACCATTAATCGTGATTGAAGGAAGGGCATTACTAGGAGGACCGGAAGAGTATCCCCAGACGCTAGAGAACAATTACCATGATTCATACGCGGACCAATTACCTCTAATACTTGACGCGTTAGCCCGAATTGCACTCGAATTTCGGATTCCAATAATACCAACTCCCACTCCTGAGTTCACTTCTAGAATGCTTATGATGATTGCGAATCTAGTTCGTAGCGAGGGATCAATAGATGGTCCACTTCTCAGAAGAATTCGTAAGCAAAAATCTATTTACGTTCAGCAGCTATCTGTTCTCTCTTCTTTGCCAGGTGTCGGCGAAAAAACAGCTGTTCGTATGCTAAAAAAATTCGGAACACCTATGAGAACTCTAACTGCATCAGTGGCCGAGCTATCAATGGTAGCCGGGCTGGGGACTAACCGTGCTCTTCGCATCCGAAGGCTACTAGACTATAGTAGTCCTACGAAGGAAACAAAAAACGAAATTCAGAAAACACTAAGTGATTCTGGTGAAAGGGTGGGAAGCAACTCAAATATGAATAATTAGTTCCATTGTGAGAAAGTATGATGTTGCTAGCTGTTGTACGTCCTAACATAGGTGACATTATAGCTTATATAGCTCTATCGTTAACTGAACAGCGCTCATTAGTCAGCCCATTTATCAGTGAAGTAAACCAATAGCTGTGGCTATCTCTACTCTTAGATTGTTACTAATCTATAGTAGCACTCTGTATGAGGGCCATTTTCCATTATTATAGGTTAGGGTATTTGTCGAACTAAATGAAGCCATTCTAACATGGGATTGAACTTATAAAACATGATGTATCCCTTTCTTTGAAGTTGCCCTCCACCGCATCTTGATAGCAACGCATCCGGGTTGGAACAACAACAATGTTGCAAGGATTCAGAATGATGTATTTATAGCTCCTCTTCACTCCACTTGATACATGAGAGGTTCGTTCGCGTCGAAGTCGAGGATCTTCTATATCTTGCTTGGCGCAGGAGTTTCTTTTATTGTCATCGGCTCGGCATCAGCACTTTATACACTAACTCCGATTCCGGTATCTCTGAATGGAACAGTTGAAGCAGGTGAGAGTGACACACTAACTCCTAACATGAATGTGGGTAATTCTGTATTGTTATCTGTCACAGGATCTAATTCAAGCATTGAAATTGTGGATCCTGAAAACGAGGTAATTAGGTCGGTAAACAACACTGCTAACTTTCAGTATAACTTTACAGCTCAGACGGACGGACAGTACTTAATATCCATAGAGAACTTGGGAAGTTCTGATTTGAGCATAGCTGGCAATGCCTTCACAAAAGGCAGTCAGATAGCTTTAGGCGGACAGCTTATGCTTATAGTAACTGGAATCATAGTACTGGGTCTTGGTTTGCGAGCGAAACTTCACTGAAATACTTAATGTTACCTATCAGTCGTTCCCTTCTTATACGAGCCGAGAATCTTAACGAAGGCTGTCTTTGGTTCTATGACTTTCAAAACATCTCTAACTTTTGAGTCAAGAACATGTCCCTCAAAGTCGGTAAAGAAATTGTACTCCCAAGGGGTTTCTTTGGTTGGACGTGATTCGATCTTAGTAAGGTTGATCTCTCTTCTTGCGAATTCAGACAAGATCTTCACTAACGATCCTGGTGCATGTTTGACAGAGAAAATGATGGATGTTCCATCATTCCCTGATGGCTTCGTATTTGCAGGCTCTCTTGATAGTACATAAAATCTTGTAAAATTGCTTTTCCTATCTTCTATTCCAATGTCCAAAATCTCCATTCCATAGATTTCGGCGGCACGCTTGCTTGCGATTGCCGCTGCTCTTTTATTTTGACCTTCCTTGATCATCTTCACTGCGCCCGCGGTGTCATATACTGGCATAGGGAGAAGTTTCTTCTCTTTTATGTAATGCCTACATTGCGCCAGAGCCTGGGGGTGCGAATAAATTTCCCTTAATGAACCCAGATCGTTTCCTTTTATCGCAATAAGACAATGGTGTATTCTTTGATAAGTCTCTCCCACAATGTACAAGTTCGATTGCAATAGTAAATCATATACTTCATTTACACTTCCCTCAATTGAGTTTTCGATAGGTACTACCGCGTAGTTGCACAGACCTGATAACAGCGTCTCGATTACTTCTTGAAATGATTGCACCGGAATGGGCGTAGAGTTTGGGAAGAAATGAATGACAGCAAGCTCACTATATGCGCCTCTCTCACCTTGAAAAGCGACCTTATTTACCACCATTTAACGTCTTGCCGTTGTGAATTATACTAAAAGTCTCTTTTCCATAGTCTGACGTCAATTTTCTCTCTTCATAGGTCCCGCATTCTACACATTTCACTGCATTGTTCACTCTCACTGTGTTTCCTCCACAATTGTGGCACAATGTATAGACTACACCAAAATCCTTCTCTGCGATAGTGATGTGAATATTCGAATTGAGAAGGCTTACTACTCTTCCTCTTATAATGTCTCCTACCCTAAATGTGATTCTTGACCTACGATCTCCTCTTTCCCTCGACCATCCTCCTTGTGCACCTGAAAGAGAAATGCCCTTGGTGGTTGAAATGGCAGAAAATCCCAAGACGGATTTTACATCATTAATATATAAAATTCTTACCGATATCATGCTACCGAAGAGCATATCAATATATCCAACAATAATATCTCCTATTTTTGGCAACTTCGGAGTATTTTTTTGCTCAATCCTTACTATACGTCTCTTAAAATCGTACACTTTGCGTCCAACCGTGCTGGATCGAATACTACCATCGTCGACGTACGTGTTCTTGCCGCTCTCAAACTCTTCTATAAACGCAATCTGATCGCCCGGAAAGCTAGGTGTTGGTGTCATTTTTTCAATTGTCAAAGTTATAAGAGATATTTCGTATTAGAAAGTTATAATTGTTACAGGGGAACAAATTATTCGGTTGTCATAAACCGATGTTTGTGGCGAGAGTATCTATGTTCGTCACACGAACAAATAACCTATTAGTAACTTCTTTACAACGTTAACCGTGGAGTTTATCGAATGGTTTCCTTATTATCAGGAAATCAGGGAACAATTTGGCTATAGCACCGAGAAGGACCAAGAAGCTGCAAAAGTTCTATCTTATATGACCCGTAGAAAGGCATTAGATCTCAAGTTGCTAAGAAAGAAAATTCACGGAAAAAAGGTCATGGTAATAGGAGCAGGGACCAATCTCGAAGCTAGCATCCCATATATCAAGAGAAACCGAAATTTCACGAAAATTGTGGCTAATGGAGCAGTTCAAGCAGTTTTAGAACACAGGATCAAACCGGACGTTGTTGTGACAGACTTGGACGGGAATCAATTATTTCTCAAGAAAGCTGACATGCTAGGAGCAATAATGGTAGTCCACGCTCACGGAGATAACATTTCACTCATGACTAAATTAGTGCCCAAACTTAGACACGTCATAGGCTCTACTCAGGTAATGCCTGTAAATAATGTGTACAACTTCGGTGGATTCACCGATGGTGATCGATCTGTATTTCTTGCTGAGGAATTGGGGGCGAGTCAAATAATCCTTGTTGGTATGGATTTAGGAAACGAGATCGGGAAATATTATTCAAAGAGTACGGTACAGGATTTAGAATTAAAAAAGGCAAAGATGAAAGTAGCAAAAAGGTTACTAGCTATGTTGGCAGTTAGAACACGATCAGAGCTATTTGATACCTCGATAAATCCCATTAAAGGATTTGCTTATCTTAAACCGACTTCTACATAACATATGAAAGAATAGCTCCGATGATACTTCGAAGCAATCTCACTAGCGGAGCCTTAACTTAGGTTATAAGCTCGGTTTAACGCTGGTGGGTTTGGTTCACCCATCCAGAGGTAGGAGCTAAGAATTGATACTTGACCTCTGAAAAACTATTATATCTTTCATGTCAATTCAAATTGAATTGTCATCTAGCTATTCTGACGATGAAATCAAGCGAGCTGCTGAGATCCGTGAATGGCTTGTCAAGCTGATTTCTGACAAGCATGAGGAGATTGAAAACTTACGCGCGACTCTGTCCCTCGTCGATAGCATGCTTAAGTTAGGAAGTTTCAAGGCAGCATCTAGTTTGAAGGATACTTATGCGCTCCAATCGAATCCGACAAATCAATTTTCCCCATCTGAGCCCCATGGCATCTCAAGCCATCCTGAATCAAAGCAAACTATAGCCTCAAATATCGGAGACCCTAATATTCAAACTGCTGCAACTGACATAGTACATAGAGTGAACGAATCTAGTCCAACAGCTTCCGATCCATCAAGATCTCAAATTAAAGAAACTAAAGAACTTCATAGAGCGCGAGATAATCTCCTTCTTGCTAATGCTGAGTTTACTACTCATTTTGTAGATATCGTTCCTGCTGAGAATATCTTTCTAAGTACCAACACTGCCCCGTTCCGATCCTTTTTCTTGGGAAGAATTCTCGATGGTATGAAGGTTAAAGATGAAGAAAAGGCTCGTAATTTGCAGATTAAAGAGTCAGAATCTTTAACGTATATTGTGGAAGAAAATGAAAGCAATATGATATGTAAGATAAGGATCAACAATTACAGGGAGAAGGAACGACTCAATGAAATATTCAATACATGCGCTTGGGTTTTTAGTCGTATGATTGAAAAAGGCTCACGATGAATCATGGATAGAATAGTAGTCCTCGATTTCGGCTCGCAGTATAGCCATTTAATTTGCAGGAGGTTAAGGGAAGCAAATGTATACTGCGAGTTGTTGCCTCATGATACTCCTGCGAAGGTGCTTGGGGAAATAAAACCTAAGGGAATAATTTTCTCGGGCGGTCCGGCTAGTATATATGTTGAAGGGTCTCCTAGGCCCGACTACGGTATTTTTGACCTAGGAATACCTATCTTGGGAATTTGTTATGGACATCAATTAATTGTTGACAGATTTGGGGGAAGGATAAGAAAATCTACTGTCCGTGAGTACGGTAGTTCGAACCTTGTAATTGATGACCATGACGACCTTTTTAGTAACATAGATGGTAACATAAGATGTTGGATGAGCCATAGCGACACCGCTGAATTAATCCCAAATGATTTCGACGTTCTGGCTCATACCGATAGCTCTTCGTCAGCGGCGATCGTTAATAGAAACAAGAAGCTATTTGGAATACAGTTCCACCCTGAGGTGGTGCACACGGAAAGGGGGACAGAGATTCTCAAGAATTTTTCATTTCAAATAAGCGGGGCAGCGGCTACCTGGAACATGAAAGATTACTTAGAAAGAATTATTTCAGAGATCCGGAAAAGCGTAGGGAATAATAGAGTATTATGCGCCGTTAGCGGAGGAATTGATTCGACCACTGTAGCGGTTTTATTACATAGAGCGGTCGGAAACAACCTTCGGTGTATATTTGTCAATCATGGTTTGCTAAGAGTTGGAGAAGAGGAGTTAGTGGTTCAAACCTTTGAACGAGTTCTAAATATACCGCTAATAGTAGTCAATGCATCAGAGCGATTCATCACAAGATTAAGCGGAATCACAGATCCTGAGGAAAAAAGGATGATAATAGGCGACGAATTTGCTCGAGTTTTTAGTGATGTCGCATCTGAACACGGTCCTTTTCAATGGCTGGCGCAAGGAACTCTTTACCCTGATATCATTGAAAGTGGGGTGTCTCACGGCCCAGCATCCGTTATCAAAAGTCATCACAACGTGAAGGGATTGCCTAAGTGGCTTAATCTAAAGGTTATTGAACCACTGAGTACACTCTATAAGGATGAAGTGAAGAGGCTTGCAGCGGCTCTTGGTGTCCCTGCGGAATTATTGAAGAGGCATCCTTTTCCTGGACCTGGCTTAGCTGTCAGAATTATAGGCGAGGTGAATCATGAGAAAATTCGTATAGCCAGAGAATCTAGCAAGATAGTAGAAGATGAATTGATGGCCGAAGGCTGGTACGATAAAGTCTGGCAAGCGTATGTGGCGGTAGGCGATGATAAGGCGGTAGGTGTAATTGGTGACGGAAGGCTCTATGGACACATTGCAATAATAAGGGTTGTCGATTCTGTTGATGCAATGACGGCTGATTGGGTGCGATTACCTCATGATGTTATCGGAAAAATTAGCAATCGAATAGGCAATGAGGTAGAAGGAGTAACTTGGGTGACTTACGCCGTGTCGAGCAAGCCCCCAGCTACAATTGAACCTCAGTAAGATCTATTGCAATTGGTGAACTGTAAGAAGTGATCTCTTCCATAATCCCTTCGATTAGAAACATGTAGCCTCACAATTTCGATCCGCACTCTTCACAATACTTTGAGCCGCCTTCATTTGTGTAGCCGCATGCCTTACACTTCTCGACCGCAGTAGAACCATTACGCGAGTCGGACTCAACATTGGAGCGATTCTCGTTAATTAGCACAATGTCACCAATCTTAGATATCTTTGACCATAGGATTTCAGAAGATTTGGTGTCTTTATCCCTTAATTGATTACTGACTATGATGCTTACATCGACTGTTCCATTCTTTAGCCTTCGAAGCCCGATTTCCTTTATATTTCCAATTAGCATTGCTTCTGAGTCATAAGCTGGCATTTCGATTAGTGAGCGAATTGGGAGAAATTCACCGTCAACTAAGGCATTATGTATTTCATGCTTTGAGCCAGCTGCAGACGCTCCCGAAGTTTCCTCCGGCTTTGTCGAGGAAATTTGTTGACTTACTCCCTGGTGAATGATAGACGATGTATCGCCTTGAACTGCCTTTTCATTCTGGGGAGATCGAAACTTGCGGTACTGTGCAATCGTGTTCTTGCATTTCTTGCATTTGTATTCACCTTTCTCTTCTAAGATCACTCCTTCCCCTAGATCCTCGTTTGGGTTATCATAGACAATAGACGGTGGACCATCAAATTGCACTTCACATTTGTTACAATAATGTTTCAAGAGCCTATTTTCATCTAGTCTTCCCACACCTGCTAGGAAAAGCTCAGGGCCTCCTAGGTTACCCTTTCTCTGTTCTTCATCCGTTATTTTAGCTAGAACATATCCTCCGGATCCGCGAAGTTTCTTATCTTGGTACTCGTTTCTGGGAGTTTCGCTTAGCATGGATAAGTATTGGTGGGTTTGAATATAAAAAAACTTGTATTATGCTCCAATACTTAGTTGAACAAATTATATAGGTATCCTTGATTCACATCGGATTAGCTTCCGTATCCCTTATATTTCCGTGCTTTCTAATATCTTTCGTCAAAGGCAGCGGCAGATCTGTCAAGTATTGGAATACTACTTATCATTTCTTCCGTGCATTTGTGCAGAAAAAGATTAGTGAAAAAAAGATTGAAAGCTACATTTGAAGAATTAGGAGTAAGCCCACCTTTAACTAGGGCATTGGAAGAAATAGGCTTCGCCAGGCCATTTCCTATTCAAGAAGCATCAATACCATTTATTTTGCAAGGGCATGATGTAATTGGTCAGGCACATACTGGAACGGGTAAAACGGCAGCTTTCTGTCTGCCAGTGTTATCACGTCTGAAAAGTAACGGTCCGGTACAATTTTTGATACTGGTACCCACGCGGGAACTCGCAGTTCAAGTAACCCATGAGATTACAAAATATTCAAAGTATATTTCAATTCGTGTGGTATCCGTTTTTGGAGGAGTAAGCATCGGTCAGCAGCAATCACGATTGGAGAGAGGAGCTCAGGTGGTCGTTGCTACTCCTGGCAGACTCATTGACCATTTGAAAAGAGGGACCATTGAGCTGGACAAGGTAAGTCACGTCGTACTTGACGAGGCCGATAGAATGCTAGATATGGGTTTTATTGATGATATCAGGTTCATTCTTTTCTATACAAGCGAAAAGCATCAGACCTGTCTCTTCTCTGCCACAATGCCTCCTGAAATCCTTCGCCTTGCGGAAGAATATATGACCAATCCCAAACAAGTTCTACTTAACGAAGAAGAAATCAGCCTCGATACAATCGATCAGTCATATCTGGTTACTCAGGAACGGCAGAAATTTAAGCATCTTTGTGAGTTGATCAAAAATGAAAGTAAAAAACAGATGATCGTATTTGCTGCTACAAAACAACGAACCCATAGATTGGCTAATGATCTGAAATATGCAGGCTTTAAGGCCATCTCTATACATGGAGATTTGTCACAAAAGCAGCGAGAAGTGGCAATGTATAGATTCAAGGCGGCAAAGGAAGATATACTTGTCGCTACGGACATAGCAGCTCGAGGTATCGACATCCCTGCAGTTAGTCATGTGGTAAATTATGATGTCCCTGAAGATCCATTGATTTATTTCCATCGCATCGGTAGAACAGCTCGAGCAGGGGGCACTGGCAAGGCTGTCTCCTTAGTTTCTGTGGAAAGATTAGAAGACTTTCAGAGAATTATCAATCGAACAGACCAGCCCATCCGCAAGTTGAATTTTGAACTAGGGATAGAAGTCCCTGTGTACGAAGGTAGGACTCATCGCCCCTCTTATTCGAGGGGTAGGTCGTACAGGCCTTCTAACGGTTATCGAGATAGGCAAGAAAATCAGTATGGTCGAAGGAAGTATAACAATGAGATGAGCAACTCTCGGTACCGAGGAAGGGGAGAAAGTCGATATAACAATCAGAAGAGATATAGTAGAGGCTTTCACCAGTGGTCTCTTTAGTTTGGCCCTGGAACCAGTCCCTCATAATGGTACCAGCGGATTATTTCGAGTTTAGTAAGAATTCGATCAGGTGGGATATGGTAAAATTCGTTTATCTCAAACAAATCGGATGAATGTTTGGGAAGAAATAATTTGAACTTTTGTACCCTCCCCAACTCAAATTATTTTGAACTTTGATATTAAGTATTCACTTTCATTCATCTGTAGGTAACTATATATCTAAAAATTGATGATATAGAACAAATGCATCAGGACAATAGTGAAGATTCTTTTGTAAAGATTGCCGCACTCATTGGAGGTGAGGAATATCTAAAGGTTGCACGTGCCCTCTTGCATTCAGAAGATGCAACTGATGAGGAAATCGCAGGGTTAACAGGGCTTAGAATTAATATCATTCGAAAAGTACTTTATGACATGTTTGGGAAAGCATTGATCACGGGCATTCGTGTAAAGGACGAGAAGAAAGGATGGTTCGTATATAGATGGAGAGCGAAAAGGGATCAAGTAGATAATTTTATCGATAATCAAAAGAAAAAAATCCTTGATCGGTTACAAAAGCGACTTGAATACGAAGAATCCTCTGAATTCTACCATTGTGGGAACAATGATTGTTCACATGTCAAATTCGATCTTGCAGTAGAACAGTTCTTCAAATGTAGTACTTGTAAGGAACCGCTAAACATGATTGATAATAGTCAAGTCAAGGAGGCTTTGCGGCATAAGATTGAACAAATTATTTCGGATATTACACCAAAAAGTTAGTAGGGCTTGTGTTAGTTCAATATCAATCTATTTGGCAGAACTAGTATATCCATTCTATTTGAATCTACTATTCAGAATCGAAATCACTTGAAGCAGATCGGTCTAGGCTAAAGACAAAAGAGTCTACGTAGTAAGGCCGAGAGACCAAATCATAAGGGAGATCATCGTCAAAACCATCAGCGTGTGTGACGCCTTTGATGTCATCAGACATCTCCAGGAAAATATTTAAACTCGTCAAATTACTCAAAATTTTTATATGTCATATTACTATAAAAGTGTATATCATTATTAGCCTTTCGCTCTCGCCTTAAAGAGTCAGGAAATGCATGAAAACCTTATTAATCGTTTCACTATGGTAACTCCGATAATGGGGGGCTTTATAGGGGAACGTGCTAATCGCACTTGTTCCTCAAGAATATCCAAATGATTCCTAATGGTAAAAGACGTCTATTTGTTACTTTTAGGAGATATCTAGTCTGAGCAGCTAAATTGATCCAATGAAAAAACCATTCGTCACAATGATAGGGCGCCGCTATTGTTTAGTAATGCCCCAAGGAACAAGATTATCAATGATAATCCCACAATCAACCTTCCTAGAAGAATAATTCTGGATCTTGCAGGTTGAAGATAAGAATTGGAGTCACCACTCAAAATCCTTTTTTCTGTTTCGATGTCTATATACCTTATGTGGATAATATAGATTATGAGCGTAACAATAACGAAAACTATCTTGATAAGCAAAATAATGCCATACTCTGAATCCATTAGAGCAACTGGCTGCAAAAGAAAAGCGCGAGAATTGTAAATTCCGGTCATTATCAGTACTATAAATGCGGGTAATGCAATTCTGTTGAATCTCCTTCCAATTCTTAGCATTAGGGCAAGACGATCTGCTGGAGATTCGGCGATCGTTCCTAACATGGGTGCCAAAACTATCCCTAAAAATAAGGATCCACCAACCCAGATCGATGCACAGGTTAGATGCACCCAAAAAACTAAGACATCCCCAAACGCCATTACCAAACTGAGATTGACTTTAATACTATTATTCGTATTGTCTTAGAAAGGATTTTAATGCGCTTTTGATTAGCATAAATGCCAGAATGTTTCTTACCAGACGCAGAGCTATTCTCATTGGCGCTGTTGTAACAATAGCCGCAGGGATAATTCTTACACCACTTATTTTGACTCTCACTCTTCCGCCTGATATCAATGCCGTAAAGATCAACCTAGAGAAAGTTGAAGTTGAGAATCCCTCTCCAGAAGAGGAAACAGCGAACCTGCTGACTCTCAACGTGTTTTTTAAAGTCGAGAACCCTACTGATAAGACTTTGACGACCTCTAAAATCGATTATACCCTTTTAGCTAATGGTGAGTCTCTAGGTAACGGACATATCGACTATGTAGATATCCCCGTCCACGGACGACCACAACTTTTGTCTGGAAGCGAGGCTACAATCAAGTCAAAGTTCGAAATACCACGTAACGATCCAAGTCTTACCCAAATCAATATTGGGAATTTCACGAGCTCTGACATAAATTGGGAAGTTGAAGGGACTGCTGATATCGAGTCTGGATTTGTTACAGCTCCATTGGCATTTAGGGATGAATTACAGCGTTCTTTATAAACTCATTGTAGCGCTGACCCTTAGTAATATTCAAACAAAAATTAGTATCTGGTCAGAATGCTCTTTCCAGCTTCACCACTCGCACATAAGATAGTAATTGGATCATATATCCTGTTTCAAATAAAGCCTTGCCATAGTGCGGGCTGCTCCTTACCTGTACACTAAGCCCTCACTATAGATCGATATGACGCTGATGATTCAAAGTCCTGTTAAAACTAGAGATTACCCATTCTGCGATCCATGTACACTTGGCTGGACTATACTGACTCATATCATCTTCAGACGAACATAAATGTTGATAATTACAACTGAAACACGGGGCTCCCTCAACGCTATTTATCTCTACTTGTCTTTTTTCAATTTCAGACATAGCAGGTTTCTTCACTATCAGCTTGTAAGTCCACCTACCGTTGTAAAGGATTTTTTCCCTAGAGATAAGGGCCTGCTTTTCTAGATTCCCGACAAGCCTTGACCCATCTCGACTGTCTAGAGAAAAGGTCTTACAAAGTTCGGTTTGGAATATTCCATTCTCCCCGCTTCGAGAGATAGTTTGGAGTGCCTGTTCGACTAAACTATTTCTAGTTTTAACTGAAATTTTCATAGGAGTAACTATTTCTGATGACAAAATATAATTTATTATTAGCCTACATAGATATAAAAATCTTCATACTTGTCAAGGTATTTTTTGAGTAGGCAGGTGAGGTCTAAGACCACTTAGTATGGCTGATTAGGGGTATGACACTATACGATAGTAATCTACGTTGAAGCCAAATTATCCTTACGATAATGATTCCTATAAAAGGTGAAGTGCAATTAAGTAAATAGATTTATAGTATCTCGATCGGTAACCTTACGATTCCAGAGTCGATGAAGATCTGCAATAGTGATGACATAAAGGATAATTCTATGAATATTTTCACAATTAACAATAAGGATATTCTTGTAGGAAGGAGAAACGGAAAATTATTTGCCTGCAGCAATTCCTGTCCTCACAGAGGAGCCTCCTTGTCAAAGGGACATTTTGATGGGGATAAAATAGTATGCTACATGCACGGATATGAGTATAATATTTTCACAGGTATGTTAGAAAATATGAAATCTTGGAAAAAGGAAGATGGATGGATGGAGCAAAGCCATAATTGGCGAAAGTCGGATGATTTGAGGTTGTATAAAATTGATGAACACGACGAGTTCATTTTCATTGACTCTGTCGAACCAATTTAATGGTTCTATATTGTACACAAATAAAGAGTGCCTCAAGTACTGGAATATAATGATTATGCTGCCTAGTCTTTTCAGAATTTATTGGTCCTTTACTACTTAAGCGCATTCGCACGTATAACGTTTTGTTGAGCAAATCATGTTAAGCTGGATCAGAGTGGAATTCATCTATCTGGGTGGTACTTCTCAGTTAATTAAATCTGTTACATAGTTTCTTCATTGCCTAGATACCAATGAAATCTTGGTCAAGTAATCCTGCCCAAATCAGTGTTGAAATAGTACAGATACATACACGACCAAAATCTCTTCTGCTGTTCTCTTGACGGTTCAAGGAAAGGATCACTAGTTATTGGAACACGTCAAAGGTAGAACAAACGCTTGAACTCTCCACTGGGTATCCAACTAACTATGAAAGTTGCGTTGATGGCGTAGCTAACTGGGGATACAACTAGCTAACAATGAAGGTATCTGAATGAGAGACCACTGGCAAGATAGGTTGTTACCCGAAAGAGAACGCAACATGATAAGATACTATATGACAAATAACCAAAATCTGCTAATCTGAGCTCCTTACTCTCGGATCAACAGAATAATATTGTTTAGTGACGCGTTTAATCATATGAAGTCGATCAGATACTGTGTTAAATAGATACATCGCGTGTATTTTAACCACAAAATCAAGAAGAGCAAACATTTTATTTATGCATATAACATATTCATTCTACTCGTCGAACTATGGTGCGAAAAAGAATCTATGTTGCCGGTAAAAGTGGAGATTCTTGGTATCAGCTACCTCCTTCCATGCGACAGAATTATAAGACTACTCTAGCAAAAAAGTATGGATCTAGATGTAATCCTGGCAATAGCCTCCCAGCTTTCCAAGGCTTGAATTACAAACATTTTGGTTGTGGCAAATATTTTCCTATCGCTTTGCTTACAGTAGACCACATCATTCCGATATCTAAAGGGGGACCAGTCTTCGACATCGGAAATATGCAATTGTTATGCTGGCAATGCCATAGGAAGAAGACCGCTGAAAACGACATGATAGACGTATGATCTCTAACTTCGAACGAGACCGTTGTTTCAATCCGTTTAATTTTGATTGCCTAGTATTTTGAATACTGCTCGAATTTGACCCTGCTGTTTTTCAGCATTCAATAGGATTTAATTTAAATAATCGTAGAAATCTAGTACGATCTTGCCTAGTTATCAACGGGCGAGACATGAATGGTGGGGTGGCAGAGCGGCTATGCGTTCGCCTGCAGAATTGAATGTAGTAAGCGAATCTATAAGGGTTCGAATCCCTTCCCCACCTTTAGTCCAAATTCAGGCTAATATTGTCAATATGGAAGGAAACTGCACCTTCTATTTCACACGCAGAAAATTAAGATTAATTGGTGGTGATTCGACAAGCTTAAATGTATAATTCAGATTATTTGTTTATCAAAGGTACAAGTCTAAATCGTCAGCCGTTGTGCCTTGAACGTCTACGGGCTGATAATCATCTAGATCCAGTACGCGCCGGTAAAGTATAGATATCTGTATGATTGAATCATGTATAGTTCTGATGCACGAGGAGGATACCTAAATGGCCATTGGCATGCCGCGAACTGAAATCGAAGATCCGATATATAGCCTATTAGTTGTAGCCAATAAGCTTGTAGATCTCGAGATTAGAATGGATTATCAAAATAGTCCAATAGAGGAGATCCAGGATAGCCTGCGCAGAATAATAGGTCTACTTGAAAGATTAAAGAAATGAGACTTGGCATTGTGATTCGCCGTAATTTATCTTCCATTTGCCGTATAGAATAGTCTGATCTGGCTGGAGCCCTTAATAACGAAAGAATTATCACATCCATGCCGATCCAATTATCTAAGGGAATGCGTAAAATTATAATCCAAGCCCCCAGTGGAATTGCGGCCATCCTGGAAGAAAAATTGAGAAGCAAGTATGAAGTGGAAGTGGAAGCGATCCCTGATATTCCTAAGGCAGTTTGTCAAATTATGGCAAGAAAAAATAGAAAGTGGATTCTGATCTGCAGATTTGCTTCAGACGAAAACATCAAGGACATTATTACGATGTTTGAAGTTAATTTCCAATTAAGAAATTGAAGACTAGTGACGAGGGAAATTTTTGGATTTCATATATTCATTTCAATTCACCTTAAACTAAAAGAATGAACCGTGCTGAGGTTCTGCTGACTGCATCGCTATACCTATTTAAGGTAGGTCGCAATAAGATGCCAGAGAGTACAATAATGCAGATCGATTCCCATGAGCATAGGTGTATTCCTATTGAGTGATAGATGGGACGAAGACAAATTTCGGGAAGATGGTCTTCGTGGTAAAGTGGTAAGAAACTATATAAAAATTGCAAAGGTGGGGATAATCGTAGGTTTTGTCGTTGTAGCTCTGGTTGTATTGTCGGTATTCCTTCCTAGAGTTGGAGTAAATATCGAGATAATAGAACGAGGGGGATTGATTGGCTCGATAACTGCAAAAATCAATAACAATAACTTCGATTCGTTGAAGAATGTAATAGTTCAGTTTGGAGAGAACGGAATTCCCCAGAGCCTGGGAGACATCGGGCCATTTGCATCTGTATTTTCTTCTCCAAATCCAAGTGAACTGGAATTTGATCGAATTATTCTAACAGCAAACGATGGAGATGTTCGAGTAGTCAAGTACAGGAACTAATGGCCGGTGTGGCACCGTGGATTCGTCTTGATCGTTTAAAACGACATCAGCATTGGGGATGGCCATCAGAATGTGCAAACAGGAGATATGGAGATGTTCGAACTGGAAATATTATGACAGCAAGCCACAAAATTATCTCATTGCAAGGAATTGTTAGAATGCCCTACCACGCTGTCATCTTTCATCAGAATGCAACACGCACAATTTTCATTAAGGCAGGTGTTTGATACCTTATGCTTACATATGGCACATATGCATTCCTCGTTCAATTCTCCCTGAACTTGCCTATTTGATAAACTGCCTTTTTGAGGAAGATTCTTTGATTCCTTTAACCTTGTGATTAAGTAAAGCCAGGCTGTAAAAAGAGAAATTCCTATAATCATGATCACAAGGCTGACTAGAGCTGCTCTTAATGCAAATAATATTACTCCCAATAGGATCATCGTAATTCCAATGGCAAACACCCAATTGTAAGAAAGTGGTCGGTTTCCATGAGGCGCGACTGAACGACCAGATTTTGTAGGATTTGTGGAGTTCATCCCTCAACAATTCACCATTGAAAAGTTATTCCAATAGATTTATTATCAATACCATTGTTTAAACGAAATTTTCCCTCTTCAGCTACTCCTTTTCTCCTAACTGATTGTCTCGAATATTCCATATTATTAGAATCTAAAACTCGATCCAATCGGTGATATATAGGCGTCCAATCTACCGAGTTAGATTCAAAATTGCATCCAATCACATCATCATTATACTTTAGGATCGGTGATTCGGCATCACGATCAATTTCCCTAGCTGCCGGCAAGTGGAGATACGTAAGGGGTAGAAAGGCAAGCTCGATCATTTTTGAGTTGTTCATTTCAGAATACTCTGCTCTCATTATTAGAGTTATTGGTATTCTAGGGTCTCGTCATCTGCATTCAAACCCGAATCAGATACCAGTACTTAATTGCAGACTCCAGAAGAAATACCCCTAGG